>Ga0209611_10000367_pt1 | contig 63915 bp, 59 predicted proteins | sample S1TSphgellanicum_3_FD_187693 | JGI IMG/M metagenome (GOLD analysis project Ga0209611, IMG submission 187693) | Host-associated microbial communities from peat moss isolated from Minnesota, USA - S1T2_Fc - Sphagnum magellanicum MG (SPAdes) (version 2) | ecosystem: Host-associated > Plants > Peat...
TTTATTATATTTGGGCCAACGGCACAAGGTCCCACTAGTAGTGATATGAAAAAATCAAAAGATGTTGAGCATCCTTTTTTATATTTTTGGCTACCTACTCGAACCAAATGTAGAAATCTGGTTATTTTTATTTTCAAAATTTCAAATTACGACAATTGAAAACCTCAAAAAACCATTTCATTTTCACATCATTAAAGTTTTCGCCAATATTTAGCCTCCACAAAATAAATGGCTATTATTAAGAAAAGAGGAAATTTTGGAAATTTTGTCCCTTGTATAAATTCCACTAATTTTGCTCATTTTTAATGAAAAAATTGACCTAATTCTCAGTATCGCAAAATAAATAAATAAATAAATAAATTTTTAAAAAAAACCCTTGATCATTATTACTTCAGTTTAATTACTTCACAAATTTGAGAAATGATAATATTAAATAATTAAATAATTTTTTCTACAAAAAAGCCAGTGAACGAAAGCCAGTACCGTACTTACATTAATTAATTATAACGCATCATAACAGAGACTTTACAGAGAAAATTCAAAAAAGACTTTTCTTTACAACTGGGTAAAAGAAGAACAAGAACCAGTACCACCACCCGCCGAAGTTCCGGCAGGAACCAGTACCTACCAACAACTGGACCGGGCAAACCGGGCTTCAGACAGCTTCTCTGAGAACCGGTACCAGGAGCAGAGGTCCTCCTGGGCACGCGTTGCTGCAGAGGTGCTCTCCGTAGAGCGACGAGGACGACGAGGACAAGGACGAAGACGACGGAGATGTGCCCATGGGTTGTCGACAAATCTCTTTGGATGCTGAACAAACAAGCAAGCTCTCACTCATCTGTTGTTTTGCAGAATTCTTTGGATTCCACAGGCAGCAGAGATTGTATTTTTTTGTAAGCTTTTGATATGAAATTGGCAACCCTTGAGGACTTTCACTCCAGGAGCAGAAGAAGCAGCAGGAACAGAAGAGTTTTCCTTCCTTCTCTTTGTTCCCGAGTGCCTGGAGTTTCAGTTTAGGGTTTATGGGAGAAGAGGAGTGGCGGGGAGAATTTCAAACGTGGTGACCACAGCTTGGAAGGTGAGTGAGCAGTCAAGTTCTATTTTTTCTCGTTTTTCTCTTTGTTCATTGAAGTACACTTCGGTGAAAAGTTTTGTGTTGTACAGAAGGATTGATGAGGTTTTGTTTCCACTGGAAAACCTTCAATGGAGTAGTAGTAGTAGTTTTTCTTCTGCACCTAGTGAGCCTATCTATGCTTTGCAATGAGCAGTGGTTCTTCCCCTGAGCAATGGAAAAACGCCAAACTACTGGCATCAGGTTCAGGCAGCAGTATGGCAGTGTATAATATTAGCGATAGGTTTCTTGAGAAGACCAAGTGCTGCTAATCTGTTTGTTTATTGTTGTGGCGGAGCAGCAACAGTTGATTCTAAGTTCAGACTGCAACACAGTTCTAGGAATTCTTAAGCCTCTCTCTGAAGGAAACATTGCATGTGGACATGTTGCAAGAATGATGAAATCCTATGCTTCTCAGAAGACCCTCAAACAAGGTGACCATGTTTTGTATTGGGTTTTTATGGGGTTCATGCAGGTACAAAAGTAGTTGGTTAGTTCATTGAAATCTGGAACAAGTATGGGGACGATTGGTTGTTTTTTCATGCTTTGAAGCAACAGGCCTTGTTGAAGATGAGGGGAGATCGTAGGTGCCATCCTGGCGGTTCTAACATTGACTCTGGAGTGCCTGTGCACCTCAATGTCTATGACCTTACACCCATGAATGGCTATGTCTATTGGGTGGGTCTTGGAATATATCATTCTGGGATTGAAGCTCATGGAGCTGAATATGCATTTGGTGCACATGATTATGCCACAAGTGGGGTGTTTGAAGTTGAGCCGAAACACTGTCCAGGTTTCACTTTTCGAAGAACAGTTCTGCTTGGAACGACAGATCTTAATGCCTTGGAGTTTCGGAGTTTCATTGAGCAGTGTGCAGATGAGTATCATGGGGACACATACCATTTAATTGCCAAGAATTGTAACCATTTTTCTGATGATGTCTGCCGGCGGTTGATTGGAAGGTCCATCCCTGGCTGGGTCAACCGTCTTGCACGGATAGGTTACATGTGCAACTGTCTGTTGCCAGAGGGTCTTCAGGTCACAGTGACAGAGGCATCTGAATTTCCAAATGGGGTTGAAAGTGGGCAAGCTTTTGGAGAAGGGAAAGAGATGGTGGAAAGTGAGAGTGATCAAGAGCATGCACTGATCACAATTCCCAATGGCAATTTGCAAGCACTCCTAAGGGACAGCTTCAAAGAGGTATGTGTAAAACCAGGAGAGAAAATATTTTACATTTTAGTTTAGGACCTGTGAGTTTGATACCACGTGTCCTCTCTAAACTCTTGTTCAAAAGCAGTTTCTAAACTCAATCTGTGTCAGTGTCCATACATCTGTGATATGACAGTTACTCTACCTCTAAAGCTTACCTTTTTAGTTTTCATATCAAAGGTTGTTTCTGATCCATAGATTTAGTTATGAGGGGGCACATGTACTTCCCTAGTGGTAACAAATGCTTGATGTGGATTGCAGACTATGTGTGAGAAGATCCAAAAGGCAGTGAAATTGAGTGGTCCAGATGGGGGGGAACCACCAACACAGCAGAGTCTTGAAGTTGGGGAACCTTTGGAAAAAGAAGAGCATTCACATGAGTGAAAAACCAATTGTTTCATTGACCTGGCTTTAGTTCAATGATGCATACGTTACCTGGAACAAGCTCTCTAGCTCCAGCAACTTGATGAGCATGTTTTTAGAAAGATTTGCTTCACCCAAAACAACTCTGAGGTCCAGTCAACTGAGTGGGTTTCAATCCCTATGATTTGGTTTATTTTCCATCATGTCTAAGTTGGATTGGTCTCAAGACCATCAGTTATCACATTTGGAGCTGGTGGTGCACAAATTCTGTTGGCGCTTCAACTTTTTATCAGTAGGGCTCTCAACAGGGGAGATTGTCTGGATTTTAGGTTTTTGTGTGTAGCAGGTGGTCCTTTGTTGGTCATTGAGTGGTGATCCTCACACTAGTACTGTAGTCACAAGTTTGGCAGGCTAGAGGATTGATTTGAAAGAGGATTGATTAAGATTATGCATGTGCTTCAAACTGGGTTCCTTGAGAAATTTGTACTATACAGTAGGTCTTGGCACTATGTTCATATGCTTCAGGTCATGAATATGGGGAACATTTTCATTGAATTCTGATATTGGGAAACAGGCCTTCACTCGAAGTAATGGGTAGAAATGCCAGTACTGTTGAAACCATCTTGGGACTTTCTTTCACAGGAAGAATGGCTTCAGAGATCGTCACAGCAGACCAGTGCTGATGGAGATCCAAACATGACTACTGCACCTGTGGAGGGTGAATGTGACATCCCACTGTGTACTTCTTAGTTTTTTATTTGTTTAGCAATAGTTATACATGATATATGCTTTTATGTCTTTCTGGAGTGCACATGCAGGAGCTGTTTCTTACCCCTGCAAATTCTGGTCAGTTAACTGACCCATATTTCTGTAAGTACTTCTAGTTTGATCTTGTGTTTTGGTTTGATATCCATCCAAGCCTTGAACAGTGTAATGGATGCACATGTGTATGTTTGAGGCAGTTCTCAGTTTGACTTCCTTAGTTGCAAGGCCAAAGTTGTTCCAGTTCTTGGTCACCCTTAATTTCATTGCAATTCATTGTTTGGGGGGGCAGGGTGGGGTTAGGCATGTAGTTTGAGTTTTTGCCCTTACAATAAAAACACTAGTAACCTCTTGGGATTGCGCCGTTCCTCAAGAATCCATTGAGATATTGTTGTGGCTGCCATGTCCAGTCTGGAAGAACATTGTTCTATAAGTTCACATATCTTCTCCATTTCCTCAAGTACTTTAATATAAATCCTTGAATGAGGCTGATTCAATTTGTGGTTACTACCAGTTTTCTGTCTTTCCTCTGCTGTCTGTACTTGTGCATCTGCTGCTGTGCTTTCATTCCAAATGTGGGTATCTGTTTACACTCCTTTTCATCTAGTTTGAAATTGTTACAAGAAACAGGAGGCATCAAGATTGTTGATTTGCCTTTACTGAAGGCAACACCTAACAAGCATATATTGTAATTGAGTTCTCAATGGTAGTATACCATCTCCACAAAACTCTTTTCCTTCGAGGCTCCTGAGTGTTAAGGACTGCTCTCATATTGGCTGATGACCTTCCCATTAGTTCACCAGGGGACCCACAGACTGCTTTTGAATGAATCAACCTCTGTTACTAACAAGCCCTCTCAATCTCCAACATATTGGCCACATCCCTGATCAAACAAGCAATGCTTTTGGAAACCCAGTTTCAGCAATTTAAAGTGTTGTCTAACTCCCATTGGCTAAGATGTTGAGAGTATGATCGCCACTGCTCCATTTGGACCTCCACATAACTCGTTGTGAACGCTTCCCCCAGTGCCTGCACCCCCAATAAATGCTTCTTGAAGTTTTCACATAAATCCCCATGCAGCATACATATGTGTGCATTAAAATCTGTGTTGGCCAACCTAAGAAAACCATGGATTCAAGGGAGTATTTTCCAGTGTTGGGTGTTTGGTTTTGCTAAAAAAGACCAGTTCTGGTTTTCTAATATTTCCGAATTAGAAATCTACAAATTCCAGTTTTCTGAGAAAGAATTTAGAATCGAAGAACTGACAGTTCCAGTTGTTTCAAAAAACCTCAAGGAACTAGTGGTTTTCATGAAAGAACCAGTGGTTTTGTAGGCAGTTATTTGGTATTTTCAAAAAATTTGAGAACTGAGGTTATAGATCAGGAACTGGTTCTTTGATTTTTTTTTTTGAGAACCATTGTTATGAACCTGAAGAACCACCCTGATAACCAATGGCATCTGTTCCTGTTTCTGATAACCACCCAATATTGGTATTTTTCTTGTAGAAATTGTAATTTGTAGAGCTATTGGTGTCTTGTATGGAATGCCCTAAAAGTGCAGCGTTTCCATCAATGACACCCAGAATTAGGTCAGAATTAGTTGCTCAAAGCAAGATGGGCTAAAGTTGTGAATTGCTTGCCTGTCTTAAGAACTGTGAATCAGAAAGCTTTCGTAATGCATCCAGAAGGGTGGTGGGTAGTGTACGCAGGACCTGTAAATACAAAGCATGCCCCACTAGTCCAGTTTAGACTGGAAAGATCCACAAGAACCAGTGGGTAGTATAGTCAGGACAAATGCAAAATGTCCCACTTAGTCAAAGACTGGAGAGATCCACAAGAACCAGAGGGTATTGGAAGTATCTTCATGCATGCCAAGACTAACTGAAGTGAAGAAGGGCAAGAGAAAATATACATACAATGCCGTTTGGAGCGGGTAAATGACCATTCCAATCACTTCTGGGACCTGGATCCAAATTCCGCTCAATTCCATCCAATCCACTGGCTGCTTGACACACTCAGGAAGGAAGAGATTAGTGCGACTGGGACCAAGGGGGTTCATATTTGTCTCTATGTTTGATCAATCTACTAGCTGCTACAAACCTCCTTGGAAACAAAATTCAGAGAATTGTCAAAATTACACAGGAATGAATGCATAGCATACCCAATATGGCTGCTTGAAGAAGATATGGATTCACTGCTCCATCTGCAAGCCTCAATTCAAACCTTCCTGCATCTGGAATCCTGTAAATTGGGATGCTTTCAATCCACACTTCTTACTGGACATGAGAATCTTCATGCACAGTTTTTGCAACTTAGGCCAAATTTCCTGGTTTCAGTAGAAGACTCTGAGCTCCGCATCCCTCACCTTTTAGACCCAATGTTGTAATTCCAAAGGGGATTATGCTGCCTACCATAGCATATGAGTGCAAAATTGTTGTGATTCTGAAGGAGATGATGCCCTACCGTATCATATGAGTACGATTATTGCCGGTGTAAGAAACAGAGCAGGGAGCCCAAGAGGAGCCTGACATTGTAGTATGTCCATCAATTCGTTTATAGCTGTTCACTGTTGGATTCAATATTGATACCAGCGCCTGCCCTCATCATCTCCACCCCTTGTCAGAATGTCTAACCCAATACACCTCAAGCCAAGTCCTACTACAAAAAGACACACTGTGATGGTTATAACCAAAAGTCCTTGATGCCTTTAAGAAGACTCCCACTATCTACGCTGATCAATCACTGTTCCACCATATCTAGGAGAATGTGAGGAAATGTCCACAACAACACTTTGAGGATAATATGACAATGAGCATGATCATAACCTTATGAGAGTTGCTCACAAAGTGTCAGACCATCTCTCACCTTCATCATGAACAGCAGTGATGAGCTGTCATGACTACCCACCGATTTGTTCAGCTCCAACAGTGGGTTTGATAAGGGTAAGTACATAATAATCAGCCTGAAATTTCAGGCAAATCATTATACAAAAAACTGTGTCCTGAAATTCTATCGTCAGGTATTTTCCCAGGAGCAACAGGAAAGACTCAGTCCATCACTGTAGACCATAAAAGACCTTCAACTGCAGTCATATGAATTTGCAACATAACACCTGACAAGTTTTCTTGTAGCCATTTTGACAACTGATAGGTACAAGAAAATGGCAACAAGAAAACTCTGGTTTCTTTTCTTCTTCTTCTTCTGTTTTTCCCTCCATATGGGTCAGAAATATATCACCTCAGCATTCTCAAGCACCCCTGCTATGAAATTATAAGCCAAGCCTGCCAAACCCTGTTGCAAACACATCATACAGCAAGTTTAGAGTTTTGTCAGATCGTGTCAGAGTAGATAAATCAATGTGACTATAATGGACAGAACATAACCTTATTGTGATAATGTTGATCAAATCTGAGAACTCTGTTTTCACAGACCAAAAACAAACACAACCTGCTTGCTAGTTGTGGTCAAAATTTAGGCAATACCATATCTATGGGAAAATGGGAATGCAAAATTATACCAGATCTCCATTTGCATCAAGAAACAGGTTGGTGGAGGCAGTAGTATCCCAAACAGAAACATGGCAATGAGCACCATTTCCAGTTTTATTGAGGAAAGGCTTGGGCATGAATGTGGCTCGACAACCTGCATGCACAACCCATTAACATGTGAGCGATTTCTTACTCAAGAAAACTAGTATGTAGCTTGTGTCAGATCCAGTCAATCAGAGAAAGAAATGGGAGTCAAGTACCGTGTTTCTCAGCTACTGATTTGACCATGAACTTGAAGAAAGTATGTTTGTCAGCAGTTGCCAAACAGTCATCATACTCCCAATTCAATTCAAATTGTCCATTACCATCCTGCAAAGAAACAATTCTTACCAATTCCTGTAAGTAACCATTGAGACACATTTCAAGAGTAGATTGCAGACTTTTGCCAACACTGCATTTTGTACAATTTCTTTCTTAATGACTAGTCTGGCTGGATACTACCAAAATTGGTAGACAGATTGAGTTACCTCATGATCTGCCTGATACAGTTTCCAGCCAAGTGTTTTCATGTGATCGCAGAGCTCTGAAATGATCTTGTAGTTGCGCATAAGTGCACCCTGCTTAAAACAAATAGCAACCCAACATCAGCTATATATCAGGATCACTGTTGTATCCTAAGTATTTATGTAAGAAAACCCACTCTTTGTATTGAAAGGTCTGCAAGCTTGCCTGGTCATAGCATGGTTTTCTGGTCTTATCCTTCAAGTCAGCTGTTTGAACCTCAGAGTCATTCGAAAGAAGGAAGAATTCACACTCAACCCCTGTCTTCATCCGATACCCTAATCCTGTCGCCTTCTCAATCTGACATTAGACGAATCAAAAGAGTCAGTCTTTATCAAGGAGGAGAGTGAGAGAGATACAAACTCCTCAAAATGCCACAAATACAGGCTTGGTGGAATGTGCCTTGCACTTGATTTGTGAATCCCCTGCCTCCATTTGGAACTGTAGGCAGATTTGCATTGAAGATAGCATCGACAAGAGAATGGCACAATCTAGTAATGAAAATGTCAGGTCTCTCAGGACTAAAAACACTGGAAAAAGAGAATGGATTCTTTGGAGCATTTTCACAAACTTCCACCTATTGAGAGGATCTCTTGAAAGTCCTGTTAAGATAACAAGGGTTAGGTCAGAGAGGTGAGGGATACCTGATTTTTAAGCACCTGACGAGGGGATTGCTGCACAAGGTCTCCATTCATGTAGAGATCACTAGCCACCCATGCCACTTCTACATTCCATGGAAGCTTCATCACACTTGTCGCATCTGGCACTGCAAGCTGAAATCCACACAATCCAACCCCCATTTACTTCTAACCTAATCCCCTTCACCACATCCTGACCTTTTTGGCTTGCTGGCAGAAGCAATACAGCAAACTCCAGAAACAAATTTGTATACTTCTGGATGTCGAAACCAAACAGAATGCTCAAATGTGCCATGTGCATATTTTGCAACAACTATTGAGTTCAAGGTTTTCTGATTCAAAAAAGGGAAGTCCATGCTACTTGCACATCTATACCAGAAAAATTCCATTTCTGTTTTTGGGATGTGTTGACAATGTGAACATGGAGCAGAGAGTTAACATCTACCATGTCTGAATCAGCTGCAGTCATGAGGAAATGGGCTGCATAGCCTGCAAAACCTGCTCCTGTTCTCTCCATTGTTTGTATGGCAGATAGAGGAACAAGCTTAGAGCGCACCACTCCCAATAAATCCACATAACTTACCTGGTGTTCCACCAATCCCCCACACAACCAACCACACAAGCCCCCAAGGTGCCTCAAATCACCAATCTGAGTCAAGAAATACAACAATACTAGTCAAGAAATACGACAAGCTGAGGTCCAGAAATACAGTGATCTGAAAATTCCAGCACCATTTGTGCATCATCAGATACTGAGGATCTTCTCAATCCCACACATTGTTGTGTCCCTCTGGTGGGGATTTTAGATTGGAAGTCCCTCTCTTGTTTACACTCATGAAAAAACCAATCTCGAAAAGACACTTTTCAAACATGTTCGATTCTTCTTGTTCTTCATCAACAGTGCCTCAAAGATAATTCAGTTTGAGCATTTTTCCTCATTTGTGAACCAGGCACTGCACACTCATCATCCAATTCTTGGATAGTGGATCTAGGACGACCTATCAACACGGCACGCCCCAAAATCCAGCTGAAAATAGCAATGATCTAGCTTCAAACTGATCATAACTTGCACTTCAATCTTATGGGTCGTCATGCCGAAAAACCCACAAAAAAGCAAAAACAAAACAATACAAACCATGAGTTTCAAAAGAGGAGAGAGACATCATGATGACATAAGAGAAGAAAAGGCATGAGCTTGGTTGGTACCAGGAAGAAGCGGATGCCATTCTTGACACCAAAATCGTGCAATGAGGACAAAGTCCGATCCATCTTCAAACTCTCAAAACCAACAACACGACAACCCCAAAAGAAGCAAAGCAGTTTCCACAGTGTAAATAAGTTGAATCAAACTTGCTCTCCCATGACTCCTCTTCCCACTCCACTTGATTCTAATTCGACTTCACCAAAAAAACATTGATTTCTTCATACGGGAAAAAAAAAACACTGATTTCTCTCTACCGCTCCCAAAATATCAAATCCCTTCCAAACAAGAAATTTCCTTCTGGCCATCCATTTTTGGTCACAATATAAATCTGTCCGGCAGAAATCGATTTCTGCGAGCGTTTTTTTTCGCTTCTGATCAAACCACTGACGTGCCACAGAGATCAAGCATCTGGTACCCAGAAAAAAAGTGAAGAACGAACAGGTAAAAAAAAAGTCTGCACTTTTTTTTTTTTGTGGCCTCTTTTTCAGGTTAGAGAATTCCCTATTTTCATCCCCCTTGTAGATTTATAAGAGCATCTCCACCAATGCTCAGTATGTGACCCCCTGCACTGGAAATCTTCGATAAGGTTCATCAATCAAATCGAGGTTCAGACCACTGGCACCCTGAAAACTTGCACAGACTTCGGAGTCCCCGAGGAGCCTTGGAAGAGTCTAATAAACACAGTCAAATCGTATTTATTGATTGCTCCCTGTTTCTAATTGGCTAGATGGTTTGATTGGTGAGTAGTCTATTAGTGGTCTCCCACCTACTTGCAATCCCAGTTTTAGTTTTATGGGTGGGGTTGGTAAAAAGTTAGTAGCCAAAAGTTGGATGTGAAAAATAATTTTGTAGGGTCACATATTGAGCATTGGTGGAGATGCTCTAAGTTATCTCGTACATTGTGAGTGTTACTGGCATGGAAAACAAGGCCATGGTTGTTGCCTCTTCTAAAATGAATGTGTTTTTTTTGAGAGTTGCAATTGTCACGTTGTTGACAGTTGCTTTTGCATGAGGTTGAACTCTATCCTTTTTCACCCTCTTCATTCGTTCAATTTTTTTTTGACATTTTTGATTCTTAGTGTCTTTATGCAAGTGTAGAAATGCTTTGAATTTTATTTTTTTCCTATCTTCATGTTAGCAATTTCATTTGTTTTGTTTGGTATTTCTTTTTCACCTTTGAAATTCTTGCACTTCGGATTTGGTGGCAAGTGTCTCAACTGTTCTTTCTTGTCTACCCAATATGGGATATCTTTCAACAACAACTGACAATGTATGAACATGAAGGCTACATGGTTGGGTTGTTGTTGCATGTACAATTCCAAGCTTTTTTAAAACATATTTTCAAATGCAGATCCCAATTCATTCAAAGTTGCAACACACCCAAATCAACCCACAAATATATAAACATCATGTTTAATAATTTTTTCACTTTGTTTCCAATGATCTTAAATTGGTTTGTGACTATTGTAATGACCTTGAACTCATTCCCAAAATATGTGTAACTTTGACGATTTGCAACAATGGAGTTTGTGATACATGCAAGAACGACACACAAAGTTGGCATTCTTCATCAGCTCCAAAATCCTTCCTTTTCTTGGATCGTTGCATTTGCAATGTGGTTTCCACAAGCAAGATTGATGCCTTAGTTTTTAGGTGTGATGTCATAGATTCAAACTTTGAAATCACAAAATTTGATGCAATGACTTGTAGTATTGTTTTTTATCTTAATGTTCAATCATTTTGAAATCACAAAATTTGATGCAATGACTTGTAGAGTTGTTCTTTATCTTAATGTTCAATCATGTGTGTAGAGAAAAATCCTAACAAGGCTTCATGGGTTTTTATAATTTAGCGCCAACAATGGGCCAATATTAATGACATTATTTTGATCTTTTATAGCAAGTTATTGTTCGTAGGGTATTCATGATATATATCTTACTAGAGATGTTCTAAGAAACAACCTTGACTATGTATGAGACTCACCAAGTAAAACACGTCACAATTTACAATAGTGTTATTGGAATGTGCCTTATCAATCAAAATCCACAAGTGACCATCTCAAAAAAGCTAAATGCCCATGTAACTCTTTAAAAAATTTACTATGATACCTAATGGATACCAACCAAATATCACCAAAAAAATTTACTTAAGTAAAAAAACATTGAATTTTATGTTGGGTAACACCCTCAATCTAGGGCATTCCAAAAATAATGGGCTTTTGGCCTTTGGCCTTGAAGGCAAATATTTTGAGAATGCCCTAACAAAAAGGGCATTACCCTACATGTAAAGCACCATCGTTTTTTTGCCTTTGTAAATTTGGGTATCTTGCTCAAACATTTTTGTGACAACTTGACACAATAACTTATGTGGGTTAGAAAGTACTTGTCAATTCGACAGAGGAGTTTCCATTTTTTAGAAGTTATTTACCAAGCTAGCTTTTCAAAATATGATTTTTAAAATTTTAATTATTTTTTATTTTCAATTTTTAAACTTACCTTTAATTTTCTTTAACTCCTATTATTATTTTTAATTATTAATTAATTTATTCCATTTTTCCATTTAATCAATCTTTTTTAAAAATTTAAAAGAATTTTTATATTTTCTATTTTATATTTAAAGCTTTGAAAATGGTTGTCAAAAACAATGTATTTACAAGGCAAACCACACAAAAAAACAAATATTTCTTTTATTTGTCAAAATGAAAAAATTACAAAATAAAATCAGAATTAAACAAAGATCACAAGATTTTATATGTATTCAAATGCACAAATCAAATATTTCATAACAAATAAAGTTATATTAAATCAACTACTTTGGAAAGGACTTGCTATGGATCAACTCCTAAAAGGATTCATAAGAATAAGCTTGGAGATTACTTACTAAAAACAAATGCACCCAAAAAAAAAACATAAAAGGGAAGACTATGGATCAACTCTTTCAGTGTTCAATTGTTTGGATTTCATTCACACAAATCCCACAAATGCATGAAAACATATCAAACCCCGAAGTAACAATTGAAATGTTCATATTTCTGGATCCCAATCCCAAATCCCACCAAAATTTATAAAAACACAAAGGCTCCCAAAAAACCTCCCAACCAAAAACACTCAACACCATGGTATCCCTAACTCCCAACAACCAACACCAAAAAACATTAAAAACACCTAACACCCTAAACATCCTTATGAAATTGAAAACATTACTTACATTTTACATCCTTTCCACAACTCCCCCCTAGTCCTTTATTATGCATTTGTTACAAGCAAAGTATCCGAGTAAACAAATCAAAGTTTGTCAAACCTTATGAAGCATCCAAAATGAAGCAAACTAAACCTTATCTCCTCCCATTGGTACTCCCAAGCTAAACAAAGAATTAGGATCGACTACAAATATTGTATTAATAGGACGGTTTTATAAATGACTAAACACATGCTCGAAAACAATATTGACATTGATTGCTTCAAAAAGGTGACATGAAAAAATCATATCAAAATGACCTTTGTATTTGGGCAGCTCTTTCTCAAACATGTTATTCCAAAATGCATTTTCAATTCCATCACATTTCCATATCCACTAATGCCATAATCTATAACCTACACCACACTTTTCCTTCAATCCATAAAAACAACATCAACACCAAGAAACTTGACTGGCCATCTTATGTTGATCTCCAAAAGTCATAAAAGCATTAAAGTTAGAAAAAGGAACCCTAGTAAGGATGTCAAAAAAACTTCCAAATGCAACACCAACAAAAAAATCACAAACCCCAAGATGAACATAAACTCCCACTACACAATTAGACACAACACCAACCACACCATCAAACACAACACCAACTACTCCATCAAACATAGCATTAATCATTCCATTAGACACTGTACTAACCTCGTCAACTCCAAATTCAACATTGTCTTCTTCAACAAAAACCTGCATACAAAATGAAAAGATGAATAAAACAAAAAAAAACCGTTTTTTTTGGTGGCAAAACACTTACCCCTTAATTCACATACATTAGTATTTTCATAGGTGACCTTTTTTTCATTGAAAGCCTCCTCAAAACGTAATTGATTGGATTTAATCTCACCAAAAATAATTCATTTCATCGTTTTATCATGTAAGTGCTTGTCAATATGATTATACTTACACCAAAAAAAACCCATTTCATAGAAAAAATTACATAAAATTCAAACACATAATTTTTTTTTAAAAACAAATAAAATCAAATTAAATTAAAAAATTTCAAAGCCATATGATATAGGGTTCATGTGGCCAATTACCTCCATACCATACTTTCGAAGAACAACCGCCTCCTCCATTTGTGTACTTCCAACACTTTGACCCATTTTGTTAAACAAGATTTTTTGGTGTAAATCAAGGAAATTAACAATCAACTTATCAACAACGAAATGAAGCTCATTATGATTAATAAGATTAGTCATAAACCATACCTCATTAAAAGGCCTTCACTTAGCCATATGACATATAAACAACAGATGCATACCTAGTTTATCTATAAGTCATAGAAAAGGACACTTACAAGCAAGTTTTTTATAAGTTTCAATCACATCAGAAATTGGGCAATCAATAGTAGGTATGTGCCGATCTACATAACATTGGGTTATGTCTATCTGTTAGTTTCTGGAAATGCCCTAACAAAACCACACTGCTAAGTAGAATAAGCAAACTAAATTCATCAAAGTCCATAACATGGAGTTTAAAACACCCCCTTATGAAAAAAAATAGCATACAAAAGTAACTAAACCTCATGTTGAAGCCATATGGGGAAGTAGGCAACACATTTCACGTCATAACATTTTGTGTCCCTTTTCAATAGACATCACATGTGACTTTTTAATAGTTTTCCCAAGCCTAATTGTTGAAGATATCAAAGTTGCTTCATCACCCGCAAGTTTCACATGATGATACCTAATATTTGTGAAAATGTTGAAGGTGACAATGAGTGTTTTACCAGTTTGCACAACCCATTCTTGAAGTGCCTCTACCTTATTAATCATCCAATACTTCATTTAAGAAATTGGATGTTGCAAAAAAATCAAAATCAAAATGTAGACAATTGAATTTTTGTAAAAAAAAAAAAACCTTCAAACCAATAAATAGTAAATGAAAAACCAATGTTCCAAAAAAAAGGCTTAGGGTTGTAGATTCAAGTCCCAAATCAATAGCTACAACATAAAAACTTGCAACAATATGCCTTATATAACTTGCAAAAGTTGAAAATAAAGAATGAAAACGTGAAGGTGAAAGCAAAAAAATAGTGATGTTTTATGTATTAGAAAGCCCTTTTGGATCTTCCAAACAAAAATATTACAAAGGCACAAAAGAATCAGAATGCCCAAACAACATAATATTCTTCATAAATTTTGGCTTTGGGAAAATGCCATAAAAACCTAAACTAAAAGCCACAATTGAAAAAAAAGAAAAACAAATTAATTCAAAATAGGAAGATAGAAATTAGCTAGTTGGAGGATACATGCTACCAGTTACTTTTGTTACTTGCAAAACAAAAAATGAAAGCATATCCACCAAATTTTAAACAAAAGATTCATCTTCTAAAAGATTAGCAATTGATCTTGTTTTATCAAAACCATTCATTAAATGCATTCTTGGCCCATAGTTCAGTGAGCTTGCTAACTTTTCGACCACCTTTAATTACATTGTCAACTTCCTTTTCATCAAGATCTAGAAACTAACTTTTAAAAATAGGATCTCTAACAAGAGAATCAAACTTTATCCCCTCTTTAGCTTTGGATCCAAAAAGCATGGCATCACCAAAATTGGAAATAGGAGTCATTTGACAATTTGATATATATGACATAGTAATAAAGGTAGGACACATAGTGGAACCAGATGCACAAAAAACAACACTGAATGTAGAAGAATGAACAAAAACATCATCTATAGAACATGAATTTGAAGGGATGCCATATTAATCAAGGCCTTAAAGAAATTTGAGGATCAAAAAAATGACCAGACACATTGGGACTACATATTAAAACATCCAATGCAAAAAATTCACAAACGTTTTCAAAAAATAAAAATCAACAAACAATTGACCACTACCAACATAATCAACAAAAATTTCATAACCATCAGTTGACCACACTAAATTACTAGCTTTAGATGTAACTAGAATAAAACCCAATAGGAGGACCACTAGACATTGCACACAAACAAGACAAAATAGAAAAAAAAAGGAACGAATATTTTACAAGAATTTGCTCATGGTTGTAACCACATAAACATATGCGCGCAATGCACATACAACATTCCAAATTTTGCAAAAAAAAGAAAAACAAAAGAAAATTAAAATCAACACAAATAAAAACATTAAATAAAACACAAAAGTCCGGATCCTTGCAAAATGCATGAAATCCGCATAAAATTCACATAGTTGATCACAAAACTAAAAACTTGCAAACAACACAGAACACACAAACATTAGAACCACCTATAAATATTACACAAAAAACCAAAAGGATCCATGCCATAGAAGAATCATGATGTAAGAATAGCTATAATGCAAAAACATCTGCAATGTAGGAGTAGTTATAATGTAGAAAAAACATAGAAGCCATGGAGATTGCCATAAACAAAAAACACAACCATAGCATCAAAGTCGCAAAGATGAACCCACAACATTTGGGCAATGAAACACCACACCCAAACAAAACAACACAAAACTCATGCCAACAATGATGATTCGTAAGCAAGAACCACCAATAGCACCTCAAATACCTTAAGAACAGGTCTTGAAGTGCTTCAAAGCTCACGACAACTCAACGACAACAAACCTTTTCCAAACTGCAAAGAAATAGCCATAAAAACAATGCACACAACAACAATGTGCAATGACACAACGAAAGACAAATGTGACACAAAAAAACAAGTAGAAATGAACATCACCGACAAATGTTTAGCCTACCTTGTAAAATTCTCTTCCAGCAAAAAGAAACAAATGTTGCTACTATGCAATGCCCTTTTGGCGAAAGTAGAAGGATGTCCTTGTGTCACGTTTTCCAATTTCTATGGAGCAACCTAGGGTGTCAAATTGCAAAATCGCGCATGCATCCAACAATGGAATAATGACAACATTTTCAACCAAATAATTTGGGCCATGAGATGGACTCAATGAAACTAGATCGAATGGTTACAAATGATGAATAACATGAACTATTAGATCTTCTGATTTGAAAAGAGGACAGTGTTTTATGTTAGTGAAGGCCGAGTGGTAATAATACCTTCTAAGTTTGCAATCCTGACCCTTGGCCTACTGACCTTGGGTGGAATATCAAATCCGAAAGGTCTTACTGTAACCTAAAAAAACATCAGCTATTTCTGTGGATGAAAAGTATAAACCTTAATTTAGACTGGTGGCTTGATCGCTGGCAGCACAACGTGGTGCTTCAATGGCGCTGAAAATTTTGCTTCTAATATGTTTTTGTTTTTGGTGTGTTTTGTTGCTTTGTAGGTTATGACGAAGGGAGTTTGGTGAATTAGTTGTTAAGATGGAATGCAATTTCCGTAGCTCAATGAAAACATTTCAGGAGCTTTGTGGATCAAATTTCTGGAAGGTGATTAGCAGAAGGATTTTGGGGAAACAAGGAGATGAGATGAAAAGGAGGAAATTTGATGCAAGTTGAGGAAGTGAAGGTAGGTTCTTTGGGTCATGAAAAATAAACTAAGTGACTAGACTTTTTGTAGGACTCAAAGAGGTGGTGAGATTTTGATTTTAGGGTGTTGTAAATAGATAGAAATGGAACTTGATCAGAAGGACTGGATCAGAAGAATCCTAACAAGAAAACTTTTGTTGTGTTAAGAATGTTAGGAAAAGGTCCAGGGTTGTTACATGTGTTTCTATGGGGACCAAACAAGGAAGAGGATGAACGTGTCTAGGGTTTCTGGAATGGTTGTGTGACAGCTCATGCGTGATGTTTTTGGGGATTTTGAACTAAGTATGGAATGTGTTTTGTCGTAAAAAAAATACATAATATTTTGTGGGAGCTTCAAAGGTTTTTGGGACTAAGGGGATGCTGGGAAGTGGTGATGGTTGTATTGGCTGACTCTGCCCTTAATTTTTATCCAATCTCTAAAACTAAACCATGTTGAAGTAATAGAGTTAATCTCTTTAGGATTCTGTTGTTGGGTATGAACTGCCATCCACATTAAAACAACCTATTGATTCCTAGAGAGGTAATCAAAATGAATGTCTGATCCTTTGTGGTCCATAAAATTAAGGCCATGGAATTTAAATGTCTGTTAGGATTTTGAAGAAGAAGAACATTTGAATCAGAATTGTCACATTTTAGTAAAAGTTCTAGAAACATACTTCAATCCATGTATGTCCAACAATGGGAATGTGTATACTACAAAAAATATTCCCCATGTTTTTGGTGACACTACTACTAGGGCCTTTTCTTATACACTTCATTTGACAATAGGTCATAGAAAGTCATCAACCTTGTCTCAGCGTTCATTAAGCAATTTGAAAAATCACAGCGCCCTTAGCAAGGTTGCTTTTAAGGATTTGTGATGTAGCCAAAGTGGTGATCATCTAGAAAACATTTTTAGCAAAATTTGGCTACATACCAAATATGAAAGATTTTCAAAAAACAAAATCTTTCTATATACTTGGGTACGTACTAGAACTTATAGGTATTTAAAATTTGCTGATTTGAAAAAAAAAAATCATTCAAATTTGGTGAATTTGGGTCTTTTTTTTGACAAAAATCCTTTGTATAGATCAAAATCCTATTTTTATTAAATTTGCCAAAATTTTGCCAATGAAAAAAACACTGGCCTGTAGCTACCCACTCGGTATCTTTCGAAGAATACAATAATTTCTGATTTATGGCAAAAAAAATGTGATGGCTAGTTATTAAGGAAGGTAGAAGGTTTCTTTTGCTTTGTTTCACTTTGAGATCTCTCAAACCATAGTGCCCCTCATCATGCACTTGGTATCATTGGATATAACCCTTGATGAGTGTGAGAGCACCAAGGTGATGTTCAAACTTCAAACCTACAATGTGGGAGTTACTGAATATTGAATAAATTTTTCAAAGAAATTGTTCAACAAAATAAAAAAATAACCATTTTCGGGGAATTAGGGGGCACTCTTGGTCTGCACTGTTGGAAAAGCCCTTGATGAGTCCGAATTTCTGGACGTGATTTGTAATTGTAGGAAGTGCAGTATGAGAGATATTGAATATTGAGTAATTTGTCATTGAAAACTCAAAAAACTCAATCTTGGACCAAAATTGGAATTTCAGCTTATCTAAAGAAGGTGTACCATTTTTCCTTTTTATATTGATTCAATATGACTAGTGTGGCCTGTGCTGTTGGCCCAAGTGTTACCACATCCTCAACTGATTTTTCCTTCCAAAACCTGGTGTTTTGGAATTTATTTGAATTTTCAGTGGCAGAAATCACTTTTAAATCAATATCTCCCACATTCTGAATCCAAATCTTACCCAATAAATTCCATTAAATCCTGCTCATCAAGATCTTTCCAACAACACCAAAGGCACATTCCAATTCCTCCAAAATAAATAGGTACAAACAAAACAAAACAAACTACCTTCCTTCATAGATAGATGACATATGCTCCATGGCACAGGCCACACTTATCTATGAGATTGTAGAGAAATCTCCACAACACGAGGAGTGCAGTCACAACCCTGCAAGAAGAATCACACAGAAATGTCTCAACCTGCAAATAAAAGCGTGGAACATAACTATGAGATTGCAGAGAAATCTCCAAAACACTTTGAAGGTGACACAAGAATGGCTGTGGTAATAATCAAATGTTATAAAGTGTCACAAAGTGCAAAAGAAGAATGTGATGTATCCATGAGATTCCAATGAAAAATCCACTATAACACTTTGAGGGTAACACTACAAGTGTGGGCTGGCATAACCCTATGAAGAATCACTTAAAGTGTCAAAGTGTGTAAAAAAGCATGTTACATGCCTATGAGATTGCAGAGAAATCTCCACAACAACACTTCGAAAGTAACACGACAATGAGTGTGGTCATCCTATGAGAAGAATTGCTCACAAAGTGCTACAAGAGTATCTGCAGGTTTCAATGCACTTCCTCATTTATTCTTGGTTTTTGTCTCGATTTCTCTGTGCAGATTGTTCCTGGAACCCCTTGGCATCAGAGATCATGGAATCGAAAACCTCAAGGAGAGAATCCAAGCCCTGGGTCTGAGGCTCTAGTAACCTTAGAGCAAACACAATGCTCTCCACTGTTGACAAGCACCCAGGTTTTGGCTGACGCCTCACATATCCATACATACTGGGAGACATCAAAGGCAAGCGATAGTGTGGCAAATCCTGTAGCCAAGGATTCTCAAAGTAGATCCGCTTTGCCTTCGACCACGTACCATCCAATACTATCAAATGTGTGGGATATTCTGTAAGCTTCCCACCTTCACTCTCTAAGTCTGGCAAGAGATCCAAAGCTTTCTCACTTGGAAAGAGAAGCCCAGTTCCAATCGGCAGCTTAATCTGCGCAGGAACATCAAAATGACCTAAGACTCTCCCTTCATCAGCATCAACATTGTCCTGCATTTGATCTGGAATTTGCCCCACATTTGTGGTTGGGGTGACTTGAATCCTCCTCCCCTTCCGGCCAACTCTGCCAGAAATACTCCGCTTGGAACCAGCAACTTTTTCATGGATTCGGAAAGAAACATTTAAGTTGATCTCAGGAACCGTGATCACTTGTACATTGCGTAGACTCAATGCTACTATCCTGGCACTCCCTAGATGGTGGTTCTTCTCCTCTGGATGCTGGAGAATAGTAATACCTATTTGATTATCAACTATGGTCTTGATCCGGATACAAATACAAAGAGATGCTGCTTTTCTGCATCCCTTACAAAATGGTCTCTTCACATGGTTGATAGATGAAAATGCACTTTTCTGCTGAGACTCGCTGGACTCAGGAAGCATCCTGTCATCCTCAGAGTCAAGGTTCATCTGCAGATCAATATCTTCAGACAGAGAATTCAAGCTTTCACCCACAAATGCATCTGGCAACATTTGATGCATGATGATAATCTCCGTTGCTTGACCACTGTCCTTGCTACAATTTGCTGTACTAAAACAGACTTCCCGTGTTGTTGCAACTGAGCACAACTCTAATGGAGATTTCTTTGCCCTTTTGATTGCACACAGAACTAGGTGACTGCCACAAATTCCTGCAGCAAGCATTGGTAGAGAGCAAAGTGGTAAAACCAAAGTAGAGAAAGAAAGTGGATTCAGGTTTCAGGGTTTAGTGCAAAAGCCTGACACAAGCATTGTGACTCTGATGCAATCAAAAGCTTCAAAATTCTGCTGCAATATGATGCAACATTCCTGCATCACACGACAACCAAACAAAACCTCTGTCACTTCCTTTCACCTGTTCCAGAGCTCTCAGCTACCTCCTCAGAACAATTGCATTGTCTTCGGAACGATTGCAGGCAAAAATTTCTTCAGAACGATTGCAAGCAATATTGTCTGATCCTTGCAGAAATAAACTCTAAGGTATCAATTCGAATATCCTTACATGCCAGCAGCATTCAGATGTCACTCTGTGCTTTGCAAAACACAGCGGAAAAAAAGCTAAACTAGATGGCATTTACAAGAGCTCTCCCTTCTTCAAGCAAAATCTTTGACCCTGATCTCGAAGACCGTGTTCAAGATCAGGTTACGGCTAAGGATCTGACTAGTGATAGCTCTGTTTTTCGCGGAGCAATCGATATCATCCCGGATCGACCAAAATGTCTAGCAATGAATTCTGGACTCTAGAGCAATCTCCTGCGAAGAAGCAAGCTTTCTGCTAAAAGCCATTGAAGCTAACACCTTGCCATCAAAGTCAGGAAACGTACCAAGACAGGCCGGTGATGCTCATCGTCATTCTCCCCACTTTCCAGATCACGCTGAAGAATTTATCAAGATCACTTTGCCGATCGCTCTTGCTGCTGGCGGCGACCTCCTGGGGGTTGACGTTGCTCACACCATCCTACTAAACCCTAAGGGTTTTATCACCGTTTCCTTTACGACATCCATCTGCGTACCAGCGGCATCATCCTCTCTCATCTTTCTAGTCTCTATTCTCTTCTGCGTGCGTGCAAATCTGAATCTCTGGTTGCTGGGAAATGTCTTCGCAGGAAGAACCACTTCTTCCAGTATGGGGAAGTCCAATTGTCCGGGCAATGTGGGGGGAACAGCAAGAGGAGTTCTGTCAACAAATGCAATGAGAAGGCATGCATACTTCTTGACTTGATCACTCTCGATTGATGGCCAGTTGCAGGTGCTGATTGCATGAGCACTTGAAGCTTGCAGATGCTGATCTATGAGCACTTGAAGATTGCAGATGCTGATTGCATGAGCTCTTGAAGACTGCAGATGCTGATTTACGAGCACTTTAAGATTCCATGAGCAATTGCAGAGTTGGAGATGCTGATTCATGAGCACTTGAGGATAGTAGATGCATTAAAGATACAAAGATCCTTCAAAGAGACTGTGAGTCTTATGTCTTCCTGGGCAGTTCTCTTGTTGGAGATGTACACCAAATGTGGGAGCAATGAAGAATGTCTTCTGTTCCCACAAGGGTCGAATGTCCAGGGGAATTGATTTGGACTGCTTCAGAATCCCAACATGAGCAGGCCCTTGCGAAATACACATCAAGTGTGAACTAGACCGAGTGTCTGTGGACACTCTGAAGAAGGTCCCTAGCATGACACAGGTATGGATACTACAATCAAGTGTCTGTGGACAAGTGTGATGACAGGATTGCAGACACCATATATAATCACGAAGATGATTGCCTTGTCCTTGCAGTCGTACTAGCATCTGCAATCATTAAAGAAGAGATGAACTTTGGTTGTGGATTGCAGTTCTTCAGATCTAAACATGGAGAAGTTCTTGATACCTGTGGAGATATTCTTGGAGATAGCATATAATGGTAGACCTCAAGAGCATCCTGGCATGATACAGGTATGGATACTACAACACGGTGTCAGTGGAGAAGTGTGATGACAGGATTTGCAGACACTAGTGAAGATCAAATAGAAAATTCGTTGAGCTTGGAGTAGTGATTGCAGATGTCCTAAATATTGATACTGTGGATTGCAGTTCTTCAGATTGAAACATGAAGAAGTTCCTAAAACCTATGAAGACATTGTTGGATGTAGCATGTAATGCTGCACCCGAAGAAAGTCCCTGGCATGACACAGGTATGGATACTATGACCCCATTGTCTGTGGACAAGTATGATGATAGGGTTGCAGACATTAACCCAATATCACAGAGATGATTGTTTGGTCCCCATTGTCCTTGCAGTAGTAGTGATCATAGATGTGCAATCATTGAAGTGGTGAGCTCAGCCTGGTATGATTAATAGATATTGCATGTAAGGCTAGTACACTTAAAAGACATTCCTGCATGACTTGGGTATGGATACTACAACCTATTTATCAATTGAATGATATGGAAGTTGTAAGCGTTGTATGTTATGTTTAGTTCAAGTACATGAGATTATCAATAGATCCAAGTGTAGAAGGTGTATTTGCCACACATAATTTCACAATGGAAGTGTGTTACTTTGTCTAGGTATGGCTATTAAGATTTGGTTAAGATTATATATTTTCAATATCTTTTACATTTTGATATTTGCTTGGAGGTAAGTCAAGGACCATGCTAAACCTTGATGGAGCTTACTTTCAAATCCAAAATAGACCACTTTCTATATTTTCAATATCTTTTACATTTTCATATTTGCTTGGAGGTGAGTCAAGGACCACACTAAAACCTTGATGGAGCTTTCTTTCAAATCAAAAGAGACCACTTTCTATGTTTTCAATATCTTTTACATTTTCATATTTGCTTGGAGGTGAGTCAAGGACCACACTCAACCTTGATGAAACTATCTTTCAAATCAAAAGAGACCACTTTCTGTTCAAGAGTGTTGAGAATGGTTTTATCATTAAGGCGTGATGTCTCCCAAAACCTAATCAGTGGCTCTCTCACTCAAAATTCTAAGTTGCTTAGGGATGTGTCCAATGCAATGTTTTGACAAACATATCAATTTTGGTTAACTATGAACTCATGCATTGAATGGATTCTGATCTTACTACAACAACATTTTGTATCGGGAGTATTAAGTATGGTGATTTTGTATAGAGAATGTAGAATGCATGAACCAATGGCATTCACAAGCTTTCTTCATAAATTGTGAGATTGGTTATCAAGGTGAACCAGTCTTTTAAAGTCAGTTTCTCTGAGTTTTCACAGCCCACACAAACTTTGATTAGTGAGAAAACTACCTACTGCAATTCATCTGGTCAATTGCTGCATCAAATGGTCCCTGAAACAATCTTCAAACAAGTTGACGCAAGTCCATCACCAAGGGCTTAAGCTATCTCTATTCTTTCTGGAAACGTTTCCATTGCAGAGATATTATGGCACAGGTTTTTCTTACCTTGGCCATTTGAAACTTTGCAACCATCTTTGCCACAAAATTCAATCTTCCTGCTCTTGGAATTTTGGGGGAATCTTCACACTGGTTGGAGCCATAACCATGGACATAATATCCATCAATCATACACTGGTGGGTGATAGTAATCCATCTGCTCTTTCCCTGGCTTTCTGGTACTCAGAGACAAGTCATTCCCAGGAGTGCTGCCCCTGTCAGCCCTGTGACCCCGATGTCCATTTCCACTTGATCTGGCATGCAGAGGATGTCGTGCTGAAGACAGGTCACCTGTAGCTCTATCTTGGAAATTGGATGTGGGTGGGTAGTGGGAACTGGCAGCTGACATGTCATTCTCACTCAGTCGTGTGTAGACTGCATCAACTTTCTCAGTTATCTCTTTGCCCACTCCTTCTTTTGATAATATCAGCTCCCAAGCTGCCTTGGATGCTCGCTCTAATACTGGACCTCTGCAAATTACATCCCAGATAAGCCCAAACTACCAGAAACACGAACTTTCTATACAGTCCCACTGCCAACAATTGTATGCCACCTTTCTGAGACTCACCGTTAAGTTAGCACAACAGGCTCAAGGTGGGTCGTGCATTTGCAGCCATGTACACCTCAATGCACATTGACTATAGCCAGGCCTCCAATTGGGAGTACATTGTTCATATCTATTATTCCTCTAGAGCTCTTCTGCTGGCCAGATTTTTCCAAAACATGGGAACATCTGTGATATCTGCAACAGTCTAAAAATGAGTATAATGGAGCTACAGCTTTTGTAGTATAACTGCAGAATGAACAGAGAAATGTGAATCACGTTTGCAGCTTTGATTCACAAGAGCACAACATCTGTAGGCAAGTTGATGCAGAGAATTGGACAATTGGTGACATGAGCTATCATACGCTAATCACTTAGTTTACAATACCATACATTTTAGATTTTGGTGGACCTGCAGTTGTGTAGGGACGCAAGATCTACCTTCAACCTGAAAAGTTGATGATAATGGATTGACTTTCGACTGCTAAAACCACAGACAAGATCACAACCAAGTGTGCAACACATCTATGAGGTTGCAGAGAAATCTCCACAACAACACTGTGAAGGTAACATGACAACGAGTGTGGTTATAACCTTATGAGAGTTGCTTACAAAGTGCCAGACCTTACATTCATCACAAATAACAGGAATGAGCTGTCATGACTGCCCACTGGCTGCATTGGGAGCTGGTAGATAAGTACATAATGATCTGCCCAAATTTTCCCTGAAATTATTCTACAAAATCTGCATCTTGAGTTTCTGCTGTATTTCTGGAAGCAACCGTGAGACTTGGTCATGATGTTGGCTAGCACTAAAGAGACATAGCTAATCAGTATCTATTGGCAGTGTGTGAAACAAGCAACTTGTAACATTTGCTAAACAGGTAGCATCTGGGACACAAGGATGCTTCAGAGGAAACTTACTCAAGTTCACGCCGCAATGCCTCAAAGAGTTCTCGCCGATTTTTAGACTCAGCTCCAGGAGTGTTGAGCACCTTACTCTGTTCCACTAACATCGACGTGTACTTCCTAATCTCTTCCTATGCACAACACCCATGAGCACACCATGCACACAGCAAGATTGTAAAAACTCTCCAAGAACAACAGTAATAGAAATCGACTCTCACAGAAATTATTCCCTAATTCCTCTCATAAACAGATTCACAGTTGCTCAAGGTTGGAAAGCTCCTTGCAGCCAAAGCTCGAGGACTCAAGAAAATCAACGGCAACTACAGAATAGAAAGACATGTAGGCAGTGAGAGGGCGTCAAGATATGGGGGGGGGGGGAGTTTGCATGTGCGAGGTACCAGGATACGAAGCGGCAATTGAGGACAAGATTTGCTTACATTCTGTTTCAGCTGGTTCAGTATCTTGACTCGCAGATCATCAAAGTGGCCATCGTTCATGAGGCTTTTGAGCACCTGATCGGGGGTCACTGTTGGTCCCAGAGCTGTGGAACCGGCATCACCACCCGACTCCTGCATCTTTCTCAATACTTTCTCAAACCCTTATTTGCCGCAAGTTTTGCTTTCTTTGCACCGTTCCTCCCCCCTCTTGTTGATGATGGATCAGAACTCCCCTAAAAACTCCATACACAAAGAAAACCCTAAAGAGGCGTCTGAAGATTGTTTGCAGCAGAGAATCAGTCGATGGCTACCAACCAAAAGCAGATTGCAAAGCCGCAGAGAGAGATTTGGAAAAGCTCCTCGGAAATCCAGAGATATAGCAAGCGTGCTCGATTGTGAGCGTGGAAAGAAGAAGAAAACATTGTGCGCTCTGGTAGTTGGGCTTCGTCTTCATCGTTGCATCACCCTACACTAATAGACAACCCTAATTCTTCTTCTTCTTCTTTGCAACTGAATTCTTCACATATTAAAGTTATCCGTAAAGTTACCTTCTCTTTCACCCCGTATCCCCTCTTTCAATGGTATCCGCAAAGTAAGGACATTTTATTAAATCTCAGTATGAAATGCTGAAACTCAGCATTAATGCACAAGGTTCGAGAGTAATTACAGTAGTTGTACAGGTAGGAGCAGTGAAAATATTTGTAGCAGCTGTGGAGGCGCTCAGGAAAAAGGAAAGAGGGGATGAAACTCAGTTTACCACCAAAATTGGTGGAAAAACAGTTTGGGTCCCAGTTATTTTGTTTCCTAAAATTTCATTCCCAGTTACACATATGATGCCTTATTATGCCGAAACTGGCCATTCTCGCCCCCCTAATCGCCTGACTTTACGGATAACTTTATTATTATCTGGGTGGCACCAGGGTTTTTTATCTCAATTTTGTGACATAGCCATACTAGCGATCGTCCACAAGAGGAACTAGCCAGATTTGGCTACAGGTTAGAGGGGAAAGTAGAAAATTTGAAGAACCCTGCTATATTTTGGTGACATGTGGGAACCTATTTGTCTAAAAATGTGATGTTTTCAGGAAAAAAAAAATTTGAAATCTGTTTACTTTGGCAAAAAATTCTTCGCAAAAAATATTTTTAGCAATCACAATGGATTTTACAATATGATCCTAACGAAATTGAAACAATCACTCAATGAGAAATTGAAACATAAAAATTAAATACATGATCATGAAATTTAAAATAAGAATTCAAATTGAGAATTGAAACATAGTAATCAAATACATGACCATGAAATTTAAAATAAGAATTCAATATGATAATTGAAACAATAATTTAATGAAAAGTTAAAACATCAATTCAATATGATCATAAGAAATTGAAACAATATGGTGATGGGAGAAAATGAATTAACAAAGAAACATTTGGGTATGAACTTGATAAGTATTTAAAATCATTATGCATGCACATAAGACATCTTTTTTCTCTTTTTTAATTATAACATGTGTGATATTCATGAGCATTCCAACTAGTTTGTTCAATATTATCATTCAAATGGAACTTAATTTTCACAAAAATTCAACTTAGCTTTTTCATCAATTCATTCTCACTAGTAGTGTAGAGCAACATGGAATCCAATAAATGTAAATTGTAATGATGATGACAATCAAAACTAGTTTAGATGAAATAGGTATATGGTTCATTTATTTTGTAATAGAATAATGAATTAGTAAAAAAAAAACATTGGCTAGTGGACATTTGTATTAAATGATTTAGATGCATACTTTGTGCCAACAATTGAAGCTCAAGAGAGATTTTCTTATTGTTTTTAAAACAACTCAACGTCATGAAAATAACTTGTGGCACAACACCCTTGTACAAACAAACATGAGATCCCTAACAATTTAATTACAACTCCAACAATATGCATGAATGAACTTGAGCCTAATTTTTTGAATATGAAAACAGTTAGACAAATCAAAGTATTATAAATGAAAACTAAAAATCATATTCACAAAACATAATTGGATTGATTACACCTAATGCAACCAATGTGCATGATGCAAATGCAATTTATCAATTAGGAGTACAATTTACAACCTATGGTCATAGAATTTAACCCTGAATTATTTTCGAATTTCACCAACTTCCATATTCATAAAAGATTGAAAAAAATAAAGGAAGTTTGATGAGGGGGCCCAACATTAAAACTTCCATTAGAAATCCATATGTAATCACTAACTAATCATTAAAGCTTCCTTGAACTTTCTCTCCATCAAACTCCAAATGACGCGTTCCCAAGCTCCTTGATAGACTCAAATGTGAATCTGAAGTGAAACCAGCGAAAGAGCAAGGAGTTGGGGCATACTCCTTGGCTCGCAACATTTTGGGGGTAGAAGGATGTGCTAAAGTTCTAGGATAGGATTAGGAAGATGGACAAGCAATTTGTTTATTCACACGGACCTGCACAAACCAAGCAACAAGTTGGTTAGTGCATAATTGAAGCGCTTTTGGTGTCAAGACAAACCACAAGCAAACTAGGACTCACAAGACTAACCATGGCCCGAACTTGGGGGAAGCCACCACCTTCCCCTTTATAGTATACTTTGTGCCTCTCCACGAAGCCCACATCCAAATGGCATTTTGTCCCAGGATTCCCAAATGGGAGTCCCGAAATTCCCAAAGTTGGGACTCCCATGACTTTGGGGCCCCATAACTTTGTGTGAACACATCCAATTAAGATGAGGTCTAAAGAAAAATTGTAGCCCTCATTGAGAGCTTTCCAACGTGTGTGACATGCCACCTGCACGCAAGGAAATCGAGTTAATTCCCACTTTTAAAGGTTGGGAATCAAATTGTCAATTGTCCTTAACTTGTATTTCAAATGTCCAAATGGGTCATGCAAGCCATTTTAGACATCTAAATTTCAATTGCTTTCCAATGATATAAATAACTCTTTAAACTAATGGGTTTTGACCCTCACAATTGCTCCTTGAAAATTTGGGAGTCCATCGGGACTCGAACTCCCCAAGTGGGAGTTGCCTTGGGAGTGTGAGGATTCATTCTCTCACACTCTCTTGCACTTTCAAGAGTATAAGATGTGCCTCCTAGGCCTCCTTCTTGTCTCCCACTCTTGCAAGCCCTTGCCTTGGTCACGAGCCCAAGGCTAGGGTTGTGACACCAAATCTGTCAAAATGTCAAATGCATCAATAGACATCTTCAACTTTGGCAACCAACAAATTGATGTTGAATTTTGTGGCACATATAGATCTATATGTTCTTCTTCACACCACTCATGTTCCACACATCTTTTGACATAACGAAAATTGGAAACAAAAATAAAAACAAAATTGTGGATGCTTTGTAAGATAGTTGGTTCTTTCCACCCAAGAGTACATTGTCTTTTTTATTTTTATTACCAAAGACAGTTATGGATATTTGGCACCTAATGGTTAATTCCTCACACTCTTTTGCTACATATTTATTGACATAATGAAGGTTGACATTCAATTTGTATAGCTTGGGACACAAATAGAAATATAAATGAATAAATGTTTTGTAGGATGGTTGTGTTCCTTCCATATAGAAGGGAAAATTTCTCTTTTTGATTCCATTGAAAACTTGGACATGTGCAAAAAACCCCAATACTAGCTTACATTATATAGTATTTTTGTGGGTTGGAGAAACCATGAAATTCTCCTTTAAAAGCTTAATTTGTTTATGAAGGATCTAGAAAGAAGAGATATTTTTCTTCTTTTTAGCAACCTTAAAAGTGAAATACAACACCAAATTTTCAACATGGAGTTTTAAAGGAAATCAAAATGAAATTTACAAATGCCAAACCAACATGAAACCAGGGACAACAATGAACATGGCAATGAAAGAAAAAAAACGAAGAACGTTTGAAAAATGTGCCCTAAATCCTTTGATATTATGGTTATCAACTTGACAATTATATAATGTTGTTGAAACAATTATGAAAATATTCCATAACTACTTACCTAACTCGATTCTTTTACCAACTAATTTACATAAATATAAAAATAAAAAATAACATTTGTCATTTTCATAATTGAATTCAACCAAATTATCAAAAAAATCAATTCAAGTTTGTTTGAATTGAAACCAAATTTAATTCAAATTGGTTGGAATTGAATTGAATTCACCTTATATTTAAATTCAACCAAATTAAATTCCATTCAAATTTCAATGAAAATATTAACCTTATTAAATGTAGAGGAGAAAAATATTGTGTTCAATACAATTTAATTCAATGGAATTTTAATTTTATTCAATGTATTTGAATTCAATTTAAGAATTTGAATATGAGCTGTCAATTGAATTGCATTCAATTCAAGTTGCATTATGAATTTATTCATTCAATATTTTCATTCAAATGGAATTTAATTTTCACAAAATCAATTTATTTTTTTCATCATTTCATTGTCATTAGTAGTGTGGAAAAGCACAAAACCTAAGTTGATTATCAAAACCATAATATGTATTTTATGATTCATATTGGGGTAGATTGTAAATTCTCATTCATGAAATGTATCAAATTATGTGTCTAGTTATTTATGATTTTTTGATGGTTCATGCTAGAAAAAATTACATCTATCAAATTAACATAAATAAAGATGGAAGAACAATGAATGATAGTGGTCATAACATTGCACTCCATTATTGATTGTGAACTTTTGAAGCTTTTGTAAATTTATAAAGGTGTTTGCTTTGGGCATGTGACATTTAAAGCTATTAATATTATGTTATGAATGACAACAAAGTTCCTATAGGTTTGATTTAAGTTAATGTGAAGGATATTCAAGATTGATTTACAAAAGCTAACTACATGAACAAAAATTCCACTTTAAAGTTTTTTTTATGAAAGTGATTTTTTGGAAGTAAAAAGTGGTGGCATATTGGAAATTATGATGGAACACTTTTGGAGAAGGGAAGGCATGGAAGCATAATGGAAAGGCACTTGAGTTTCTTGAGGTGGGGGTTTTCTTCATTGCAATGAATATAGATTAAAGTAGAAAACATGTAAAAATGGTAGAGATGAAAAAATAGGAATGTAAAAGTTAATTTGTGAAAACAAATTTGAACAAGAAGGAAAGTAGGAGGGAAAAAATTGCACCGTATGTAGATTTCTAACAAATATTATAACTGCAAAGCCATGCAACTATCAGTTATTTCATTCACTTCATATAACCCCATAGTAACATGCAAATAGGGATCCAAATTGCATCTATATAATTTATAAGTAAAGAAAATGTGTCCACACCACCTTTGGACATCAAAAGAAATTAAACTTGTAAAAATAGTAGTTGTAGATGCAAGATTTGATGGGACATGCAAGTTCAAATGATCATTGAAAAAAAGACATGTTCCATATAAATGAATGGAAAGAAAACATGATGAGGCAGAAGAAAAACATCATTTTAATGATCAATCCATGCAACTAAACTTTAATCACAAACAACATATATATGATTAAAATCTTACTAGTTACATGTGACCATAGTCACAAACATGGAATCTGAATTACAAAAAAATGAACAAAATATAGTTTCATTCTTTGATTGATTGGAAAGGTATTGTCATTTGTGGTTACCATTCGTTTTATTTTGGTGAACAATAAAAACTAATGATTTGTCGTCATAAGTCAACATTTTTTGATATTTTGAATTTTTTTATGAAATCATGTAATATATATAATCCATTTTGTATGGTCTTAGCTCATGAAACATGACATAATACAAATTCACCACTTGGCATACTAGTTGAATTTTGCAAAACATTAATGAAAAATGAAAAATTGAATTCACATCATACATTCTAAATGGTTTTAGATCGTGACATGTGGGATAAAAAAAAAATTGCCACATGGCATATTAATTGAAGTTTTATTAAATAGCTAGGCTAAGTAGGTAGTTGGTATGGTTTTTTTTGTTTAGTTTTAAAAATTAAACCACTTTGATTAAATCATCCCAAATGACACTTTTTTTTTGTTTTTTCAATGTTTTTAGTGCACTCATACTTACATAATTTACAACATTGAAAAGGGAAGACTAAAGATATGGGATATATTTTATAATCATAACCTATTCACAAATGAATAAATCAAATTTACCCAAAATAAAATAAAATTTTTAATTACATGCCTATTCACTTACCTAGGTAGGTATGTATGTATTTATTTACTTACTTAACTAGCATAGGTACACACTTTTTTATTTGACCTACCTACCTACCTACCTATCTTAAATACACTTTCAATACACCCATGTATATTTATAGTGGTATGAATAATTTTGGTTATTATTGCAATAATGGGACATACATAAAGGCCTATTTGTGGATGAAAATAGTCCTAAAAATCATTGAACCCATAACATCAAGAAATTGATAGTCACAATGTAATCATAAAATAGTCACAAGAATGACTAAAGTTTTCAAATTCAACAAAATGGTTGCAAAAATGACCAAAGTTAGTTGTTAACAACATTTAGTTACATGTAATTGTAAATATAATAGTTACATTTTGATAGATTTCTTTTAATGGGTCTAGTCACACTAACAAGAGTCACAAATGTAACCAATGGTTAGTTTTTCATGTTTTTATTGCAATGTTGCAAGTTTTTATTGTGTTTACATGACAATGTTTTTTGGAAACATATGGAACAATTATAAATAAATAAAAGAAATAAAAAAGAAATTAAACATTTTTAAAGCGTTACAACCAATGCACACAACTTTTTTTTATTTTTAAATTTTTGAATGATTTGAAATGCATTAAAAATGACATAATCCATGTCTTTGCATATTAATATAGTGTCACATTTTTTTGTCATTTATGTTGTTAGTTATGATTAAAATCATGGACTTCTAATCCATCCCCTTTTATAACTAAACATAATATGCAATGTCATCTTGGCAATCAATCCCATTGTTTTTAAAGTAATCATTTAAATGGCCATGTTAAGCTCATGTTAATGGGTTTGCATTCAATGCGGGGGCATTGACACAATACTAACAAGCATAACCAAAATTTGTTTTCACACGTGAAAAAAACCATGTAACATTTGTAAATATGAAACATGAAATCTTCAAGAAATATTTGCTACATTTCATCACCATTTTTCAAAGGTTTGTTGATGCCAAAAATGTGGTAATTATATTCAATCAACCCAACTTTTTTCTTCCATTGTTATCTTGTTTCAAAAACCTTATCCATGCAACCATTTCAATTAGTTGTAACTTCTTTTTAGAAAGTAAATCTTAATGTCACAATCAACATGCATTTTCATAAGAATATTTGTCATTTTTTTAATTGTAAATTTGATAAATTCCTTTTTGAGGATGGATTTATATATATATATATATATCACTTGCTCATTAATTGTTCATTATAACCTACAACTGATAAATCTCAAAATTTGTGGATTCACAAGATTCACAAGCTAGCTATCATTAGCAAAAAATAGCCCTAACAAATTTGAACCCCAATTTTGTGGTTTCCAAAATGCAATTTGAACTAGTTGTAAATTACACATATCATTCTTTGACATGTTGTCACCATGTTGCATATGTACACTTTCAATTTGTAACAAGTTGCTAGCTTAGTTTGTTTTCACATCACAATGCCCATGCTTCTTCATCAACTTCAACCACACTTTTCTTCATCCATTGTAAAGAGACATCGATAGGCAAGCCCTAATTGCAAGGACATAATCACAAACATAGTAAACAACAAAACCATAAAAACATGTGATAAAATAAAAAAGGCCTAATTAAAAAATAATTATCTAATGGAAGTTATTGCAAGAATGCAAAACTCATATTTGATGATTGAAAATTCAACAATTGGAGGTGGTGCAAAATATTCAATTTAAATTGTGACATTTGTTGTTGGTTGCAGGTCTAAAACGTTCCAACAATGTGATATAATCTTTCCCAAGTGCCAATTACATCAAATAATGGGCATTAACTTGAAATTTGATATTTTTGTTTTGTTTAGTGGATCCTTTCTTTCATTGCATGCCCATGTAAGGTTCATCAATTTTTTAATATAAGCTAATGCCCAATGACGAAGGCATTATTAGAAGGAGGACCTACATAAGGTGATAGTTGAGCCTTAACTTGATTCCAAATGCCTTTGTTCAAAGGTGGTACATCATATAAACATGTTATGATTTTACCTATCTTTTTTTTTTCTATGACCAAAAGATGGAAGAATGTCCCATTGCAAAAACAAAAAAACCTAGTAAAAAATTGGTAGATCACATCATGGAAAAAAAAATGTATTTTCAAAATTAAAATAAACTCTCCCTCAAGTGATGGGGAATTATCATTTAGAACATCAACTCCAAATATATTAAGAAATTTTGTGTAAGTCTATAAGTAACCCAAGCTTTCATTACATTTAAGGATAATCCACCTATTAAAATTTTCTTAATCACGATGATGATGCATTAAACGTTTAACTATTTATTTGTTTTGTTCAATTAACCTCACATTTTTTATGTTGTTTCCAAAAGGTTACATTAAGGTGTGGAATGATAGATTCTACCATTTTCTTAAACATATTATGTGACATAATCTTTTGATGATTAGCATACATGCAAAATAATGAACCAAATTTGTACGTTCAATATAAATTATTATTAGATGGTTTAATATGCCACCTCAAATTTGGATTTGTCATGGAATGGCCACAGACTTGCCCATTATGTTGGGTGCATCATTTAATTTGCTTTAATAAGTTCATGTAACATAATGAACATTACAAGTTTTCAACCCTTCCATCCAATGTAGCACTTGGAGAAATTTCCTTATATATTTGGAGGGCATTTAATATCTATGAAGATCCCTCTTAGAAAAGAGGAAGGACTTTACACCTACTCCTTAAGAATGAAAGGAATCATACCTATACTTATGGTTAGTTCACACTTAGGGATAACATCAATGGTACATTGTCATTTTGCAAATTGCAATCATAGTTCACACATGGAACATTTTTTTTGATAAGTACAGTTAACATGTCTTACTAATGTGGCATGTTATCAATAAGTTACTAATAATGGATAATGTGAAATGGCAAACTATCATTGCACAAGTAAAATTTTGTGAATATGTACAGTTTTGGCATTTATCACTTGTGATAATTTATCAATCTTGACTATAATGTATTCATTTATTAATTTATAGTGACAAAATGTGCAATGATAAATGAAATGTCATAAATGTGACTTTATGAAAATTTCAAATTATCACACAAGGACTAGCCAACATACCTTGTTTTGGGATTTAATGATCAAAGAACAAGATATACACAACCTTTTGAGACAATTCAACAAAACAATTATGATGTGATTGAATTGTTATAAGGAGAGAAGGTAGTGAATACACCTTTACATGTGAAAGACATTCATGTTAATGGGGATTGTGTTTACATTGCACCACAAGAATGACAACATTGGATTTTCTTGCACCTCAAATTTTAATGTTGCAAGATCTTTTGGTAAACAATTATAAACTTCTAAAAAGAATGCAAGTTAGGGACAACAAGTACCAACAAATGGAGTGAAGTCAAATATTTATTTGAAACCTTGACAATTATTTAAAATTTTTCCCAGGGCATCCAAAGACTATGATTCCATATTTCCCATTTGTGATAACATTTGCAAATAAACCAACAACCCCATTAGCATGTGTGACAACACAAATGTTAAACATAAGAAAAAAAAATTATTTTCCCCCCAATCATCAAGGCTTTGAACAAGAACAATTAAATGTCTATTGATGCAATGGAATGGATTAATGTCATGTGACTTGAAATTAAAAAGTGCCATAATAAAACTTAGGAGCATAGAACTAAACATCAACTATGGTATATGAAATCCAAAAACCAAAATATTCATCACATAAACAAAAAATGATGAATGCATTGGCCAATTTGAACATCACAATGTGTCATGCTTTCATTCAAAGTAAAGATGAAATGCCTTCACAAGTAAACATATTTTTAGATTCATGAAAAGATGAGAATTTCCAAGTCAACATTATTGTTAATAGTGATGATTAAACCAATTGAATAGATCACAAAAAATAGAGTATGTCATTATTCAATTTCAAATTTCAATTCTCCATATTCATATAATTTGCAAAACATAAAGCCATGATATTCATTTTCAAATTCATGACCTATGAGTTCCAAGATACTACTCTAATTTTGTTTGTTGTGTGTTACCAATAATTTCATTAACTTGTAAAGGAACATGTTCACCATCAATGTCATTACTGATTTAAATGTATTTAACTATTCATCCTTCTTTACAACTTGAATTAGCTAAATCTCTATTTCCAATTGAATCATCAAGGATTCAACATCCTCATTTCTCCCATTGAGAATCAAGTTATATAGCATGCAACAATAGACAACAACATCAAGTAGAAAAATGATATTTAAGTTGGTCTTTTGTAATAATTCCTTGAACATCTTCTTTAATATTTTGAAATAATTCTCAACTACATTTTTGTCATGAAACAATTTTCCCAATTGTACAAAGCTTCAAGAATAATGTGGCATACCTTTACTTGTTTCCCTACTTGCTTGTGCGGCATCATCAATCATGGCAACATGGAATAACATTTATGCCCTAGAATGCAAGGCCTTATACCTTTAGGTATTTGTGGTCAACAACATTTTTGTGATTCTATGGTACAATAAAGTTATTGTAAGGATTGATGCAACATTGACAAACTAAGAATCCCAACATAAATATCTTGAAGCTTCTTCCAATGGTTCACAATAACTTACATTTGAATGTTATAGTCTTTTGATTTGAAAGAATGGTAGTTAGTTGCAAAAACTTGGGCCTTCAACTTTTGCACATGAATTTGTGTAGCATCTATAGTGCCATGGATTAACAACATGCTGTAAAAGTCTTTGAACCCATCCATGATTTGAACCGATTTAATGGTCTTTGGCACCATTTCAACTAATTATTCAAAATGAATTCATTGTGTAAAAAAATTCATGTAGGACCAAATGGATAGTCCACTTCTTGATAGCAAACAATTCACAATAATGTAGATACTCATACACATGCACTAGTTTCTATTAGTTACAAGCTACATGGATATTCACAAGGATAATAATTTGAATTTTTTAATTTTTTTCCATCATAGGTTTTATTTTCTATGTCAATTGTTGTAAAAGTTTTTGTTGACATGGAGATGTTTAATCCACTTGATACTATCATACTACATCATCAAGAAATGCAAATACCAAGTGGTCAATTGAGCTTTAATTTAATCCTTGAATTTTTTGTTTTTCAGAAGTTCATTTGTATACATAAGATTTGGTATTAGTGTACAACTATTGCATTAAATGCATTATTTCAAGAACAAACCATCATCTTCTAGAGAATGTGCTAAAATTTTAGACAAAAGATTCAATTTAGATGCATTGACATCTTACATTATCAAGTCTTCAACTTCAAAAATGATATGTAAAAATTGTACAACAAGAACTAGTTATAGTGGTTGCATCGTAGATTAATTGTAGAAAGAACATACTATACTTATAAAGTCAAGCAAGATCACAAGTAATCTACATAAGGCACATGTAACATGCAATAATGGTCGAGGACATTCACAAATAAAGGAGCCTTCAAAAGTGTAACCAATGTTTAGTAAAAACTTAAGACTTCCTATCGTGACTTTGAAAGTGCACATGCAATTCCTTAACATGTGAATATATCCAGTTTGCAACAAACTTGATAGTAAGCAACTATTCAAACATAGAAAAGCTTTGCAAATGAAAAAAACACAATGAAACTTGAGCATGGAGGAGTTTTATGAGGAACTTTGATTTGAAAGGACACAAAACACAATTGCAAAGTTGAGCAAAAATGCAACTAGTCTACAAACATCATAGGTCATGTGCAACAATAACTCATAACAAATTTGATTACAAACAAGAATTCAAGCATAAATAAATTTTGCAAGTGAAAATAACACAACAAAACTTGACCATGTAAAAGCTTTTTGAGCAAAGAAAAAACATAACGAAACTTGACCATGCACAAGCTTTTTGAGTGAAAAAAAAAAACATAATACTTCTTGAGCAAGGAGAATGAAAATAAAAGGACAATGAGTTTATTTTGTGATTCCTATTTTTTGCAACCTTTGAACAATGGGTCAGTGGTAAGTCACCACATGTCCTATGTACCTTCGCTACGAGTTTCTAAAATGCCTACTATGAATGATGATAGGCTATAATAACTACTACCATTAAAAGATGCTAACCCTAACTAATGCCTTAATTTTTAAAGATTTACTAATTAATTTTTTTTTTGGGTCCTTTGTAATTTATTCCTAAGCTTGAGCTGGCTATTATAAGCATAAGATCCCTCTCACTATTAGGCAAAAGTAAGCATAAGAACCCTTGCCTTCCTACACCTCATGATCACTATACTAGGTTCATGATAATGTTTGTTGTGTGCCCCACGGGTATGAGAGGTTTCAACAAAGCATTGGCAAAAAAATTCTACTTTGATTTGGAGGGCATGATATCAAGCAAAAAATTCCATTCACAAAAGGGCCGGGCATTTCATCTTTTGTAATGCCATGTGTCACCAAAAAGAAAAGATTTTTTATTTTTGGCCAATGTTTCACTTTGGGTATTGCCCTTGGAGAGGGGTGTTCCCCTACTGAGGCTGTACTCAGTTATGACTCTGTCCTAAGCAGCCAACTTTTTTTACTGGCTATATGTAGCCAGAAAGCTGTATTAAAAATTAAAAGCACTAAAATCAAGTGCTTTTTGAGATTTTTATCCATCAGAATTAGATGAAAATTTAAGAAAAATTGCCAGATTTCTGTAAATGAATCTCATATGTAGCCAAAATATAGAAGGATAAATATTTTAAAATTCTTTTATATTTGGCTTGGCTAATTCTTGGCTAAATCTTCCTTCGAATTGTCGCCACTTTGGTTACATCACAAAATTGACCAGAAAAAAGACACTGGGACTCCTAGGCCCCTTATTTTGTGAATGCCCCCTACCCTTGGGTTTTACCCCTACACGTAATTTCCCGCGCTCGGATGCTGCCCGCAGGGTTCGAAGTTTGAACAGCAGCGACTGTTTTTTTTTTTTTTTGGCCCCCCTTTCCCTCTGCCCGTTTCCACTTGCGCTGCCTTGTTGGCCGTTCCCGCCCTTTGTTCTTGTTGTTGTTTGTGTGTTTGATCGTTTCCATTTCACTGTTTTCATCTTCATTTTGCCTCGGTTTTGCATTCCCGGAGCGAGATTACGGTACCTGGTACGTTGTTTCTCTCGGGCTTTTTCTTTTGTTTTATCACTCCGGAAGAAATGGAATATCTAGGTGGTATCCTTATTGTCAGCGTTACACTCGTTTGCAGTTTTGTTTTCCGCGGGGTTTTGTTCTCTTGTTTGTCCTTGTGAAAGCAGGTCGTGTGACGTTTTGGACCGATGTGCGCGCGAATAGGTGGTTTTTTCTTTTTCGCATTTTGTTGAAGAGACGAGGGGATATAGGCGGCTTCATGAATTAGAGATAATTGCAGCTCGAGTCGAATAACTCGGCAAATACCCGATTTATTGAAATTGCACGAATATTGCATGGGAAATTTGGCCAGGAGTTGACCTGTGTGTTAGTGTGCGTGAGAGGTTTTCTTGCGATTGACAGTTTCGCTTACTTGTCTGCAAATTGCGCTTCTAAAATCTGCAAGTATCACTAGCTACTCCGCTGCGTCGTCATGAGGGGTGTAAATATGGCGCCTGGAGCATCCAAGACGCAACCGCCGAAAGCGCGAAAAAGAGTCGACGTCGATCCCAGTCTGCTGAAGCGAAGCGATGGAGGCGGTGCTTTCGCCCACTGGTAATCGCAACGGCACTTTATTTTTCTTCTATTTCTGTGCACTCTGCCCTTTCGGAAAACCAAAGTAGGCATCGATGTTGCATTCTGCGTTTCTAATTTCCGTACTTACCGCCTGCAATAAATATTCACAGCGAAAAATGCAACCAGGACATTGCTCTCGCCACCTTCGACATGCATGACTGCTTAAACGCGACAACGAAGGCCATCACAAGTAAGTCCTCTTCTCCGTGCACACACAATAAACTGTAAGGACACTTTTTCTGTAATTCCCGGTTCTTTGAAGCCGTGAATCGTCACGAGCAATTGTTCCTACATCGAGAGTTCTGTGCTAGTTCCATTTGTCAATTATTCAACACCAGAATATCGGCAATTGCAGCAAGATCTTGCTTACATTTGTTTTCTGTCTTGTTGGTGCCAGCAGCCAACGTCAAAGTAGCTGCTCAAGAAGCTGAGACGAATATCAGCGACAAAGAGTGAGAATACTACTTGTTTGATGCGCGCATGTTTTTCTTTCCGTTGATACTCCTGCTTGCCTTATCTCCTAGATTTGCGAGTAGGATGTGACGCGGTTTGACTGCATATGCAGTCCTGAAATGGGAGAAGAGGGTGCACTTACTAGACATTTTCTTGGACAGAGTGGGAGGTAAACGAAAAGGGGACGCCAAGGGAATAGCGGGGAAGCCGGCTAAGCTCCCAAAAGTGAAGGCCAAGAAGCCATCTAAAAAGGCCGCCAAAGATCCTAATGTACCAAAGCGGCCCGCATCTGGTTTCTTCATATTCATGTGAGTTCCTCCTGTACATCAGCAGTACTCACCATGCACATTGGACAGACAGCAAATCTAGGTACATCCTGGTAACATTTTCGTACTTATCTAGATTGCAATGCTGTTGCAGGGAGACTTTCCGAAAGACTCACAAGGAAGAAAATCCTGATGTCAAGGGAGTTGCAGCAGTAAGCTCTCGAGATGCATTTGGCTTAAGACTGACATAGTTGCACATCACACAGATTCATGTCCATTGCTTTATATATGGTTTTCTATGACCTTGTGGTAAGTCCTCATGGCAATATTCTCCAGGATTTGCCATTTGCTGCATACTGCAAAGTGAATGAAGGGAACCAGCCTAACATTTGAGCTGGTCAAGTGCAGGTTGGCAAGGCCGGTGGTTTGAAATGGAAACAAATGTCTGAGAAGGTGAGTTCAAGTACTCTATGGTTTCTTGAAGCATGGCTGAGATTAACCATTGAGGAAAGGAATCTGATGTGCATAATGTTCCGATCTCTGGTGTAGGAATAGATCTCCAAATTAAATGATTCTCCTCAAGTAAAACATATGGTTAACACTGATTATGGGCTCCACGTACAGTCTGATAGTACTCTGTTCTTTGGTGTAGGAATAAATCTCCATATTAGATGATTCTCCTCAAAGAAACATGTGTTTATCACTGATTATGAGCTCCATGTACAGTCTAACTGTTTCTGACAGGTGAAATGATGCTGACATGCAGGAGAAAGCTCCTTTTAATGAAGAGGCGCTTCAAAGGAAGGCAACCTATGAAATGGCATTGGCAACTTACAAGAAAGGCTCTTCCAAGGTTGTTCCTGACCAAGCTCAATTGTAACTGTTGTGATAGACACAGTTTGCAAAGGTCATGCCATTTTAACATGCCCTTTTCTTTTCTCGTTACAGACAGAGGAGGCGGAAGAGGAAGAAGTATCTGCAGGATCAGAGGATGTGGAGGATACAGGAGAGGTGGTATGTGAAAATTGTTAAGTCTCTTTGTTCAAAATTGTACAGGACAATGTAGCAATGGTTAGGCATTAGCTCAAGGAGGTATGTTCTGTGATAGTGTTTTGTGTAGGTTCTACCTCTGACAACATGCTTCTTATTTATGTGCATATAAGCTTATGTTTTTCTTTGGGGTAACAGGATGTAGATGATGCTGATGAAGAGTGATCAAGGCCTCCAAGCTGCATGTGTGATTCTACCTCTTGTCCACTATGTTGGCAATTCCCTTCAAGCCCTCTAGAACAAGTCATAACGCTTTGGGCATTTCAATTCCAAGCCTCGTATTCACTGTTGAAAGAGGCTATGATTTTTTCTCCACTGTGGAAGTCTCCTCTTGTGGATTCCTAGTACTGCTTCCACAAGATGTTGACACTTGTCATGAGTTTGGAAAGGATGTAACATCTGAGATTTGTAGTGAAATTCCCACCTGCTGTGGCCAGAGGATGTCAACTGGTCTTCATTCTAGTTGTAGACCAATGTACACAGCTATGCTTTTGACTGACTTCTAATGTGCATCATTTTGATTGATGGATAGCACTGACAAACTTCAATGTGTGTTGAGAATAAGTCTGTGGTTGCCTAATTATTTTCTCTTATTTGAGGACTTCTCTTATGCTCTGTTGGGGGTAACATGGTTCTAACTTGTTAGGCCTCATTCTCTATTGGTTTGTCATTTGTTCATTCATCTCTTGTTATCATGTAGTGATCCAGGAAGGCAATGGGATAACCATGACATGACAGTCGAGCTGATTCCAGGTTGATTGGCACTCATGGATTTCCTGGATCACTAATTGGTGACTAGTGGTTTAAAAAGTCAGTGGGAGGTGGCCTTGGCAGCAAATGGGTGGACAAGTTTCAGTAACAAGCACCACCCATTTGCTGTTTAGGTTGTTCAGAGTTCTGCTCCCATGAAAATCTCATCCGAAGAGAATACCAAAAGCTTGAACCTTCTAAAAGGTTCTGGGTTGTCAGGAAGGTAATTTCTGCACATCATTTGTGGTTCTCTCTCTCTTCAGAGAAGTCTTCTTCATGGGTTTCACCATCCTGTGTTCATGTCTGTGTGTGGGATATTCATTGTGAGCAAATTGTGGACACTCTCAGGTCATCAACCCTGGCATCTTTGGCAAAGCATCCTGTATTGAATGGAGAAAGATCTACTCACTTTGTTGCCATAGCCATGTCTTGATAATAAGAAAACTTCAGGAAGGTTTTAAAGTTTTGCTGCTAAGCTCACTGATGCCAACCTCCGGTATCAGCCACATCTCTTCAAGCTTTTGCCTTCAACTCTACAGCCAAAAACCTTGTGGAAACTGCAGCAGGACATAGCAAAAGACCGCTTCCATCCTAACAAAAACCTCCAGCGAGTGATGATTTCTTTTAAGTTTCCATCTAAATTAAATCTTTGCAACATCGGAGCTTGTAATTCCTGAACTAGTAAGTGAAAACCCCCTTTTGTGCTCAAAAACGCTTGCTTTCGGAAGCTCGGCAAGCGCAGGTGTCACCGGCATCGAATCCCACTGATTCTCTCCCTTTTCGACTTCTTTGCCCTACACTCCGGCAAAGTCGAGATGGAAAATACGGTGTTTGGATGATTAAGGCCTCTTTGTGTGTGCGCAACGAGAGCGAGAGAGAGTTCCGCTTGCAGAGATAAAGTTCTGGTCCGAGTTACAACGATGGCCTCCTTGATGCGTCTCGTTACCTTAATTCCTTCTTATGCTTCTTCAGGCGGGGGCGAATTCGGTGATGCTGCTGTCGCAGCGCAGGATTTCTCTGCACTTCTGCAGGTCGGCTGCAACAACAGAAGAAGCTCTAGGTGTGCGAAGGAACTGGGATCGTCTTTGAAATGGAGCTCGTCCTCTTCTTTTCGTCTCACTCCCCATTTGTCTTCGGTCTCTTCTGTGAGCTCTGGCGCTTCTTCTCAACGGCGACTAGCTCTTGTATGCATGGTGCTTCCCACAGGGTACACGTTTCCCTTTTGCCTCTTGACCTCAAAACCTATTCTAGTCTGGAGTTTACATTCAAGGTGAAACGGCGATGTTCATATTCTGTAAATGTGCAAGAACGTTGAACTCCAATGACGTCTCCTCATTCTCTTCAGAGAATTTTTCTAGACAATTCTGTTTGTTGCTTGTCTTGAGCCCCACCTTGGCGTTTCTAGAACAGAGGCTTCAAACTGTTACTCGCTGGTTGTGAGAGCTTTTCGTTGTCATAATTTCAGTATACCTAAAAGGGCTGTGCCTCAATCTTAAGCTCCAGAAGTTAATGATTGCAACATTGCAGAAACTTAATTTTGGTTGTTATAGAGGAATTTTGGACTCAGAAGGTAGTGAGTGCATCATGACTGCATTTGGTGTTTTGAGTATCTCAAAGGTCAGTACTGTTTGCATGGTGAAGAAGTTTATGACTGTGAAGTCACAGGAGCACTGGAATCCAGGAGTCCAATGGTTATCTGGACTCTTTAAACCCTTAATCTTCGTGTGTTGCAATGAAGATTTTTCTAGTTTTGGAGCTGTCAACTCTCCTTCTCCAGTTTTTTGAAGTATTTTGCGGTGTCATGGTGTTCCAGGTCTGGTGTACTCTGTCGTTTGGAGAGAAAAAATTGTTCTTTCTTGCAGGCCATATTGGATAAACTAGGGTTTGGTGGTATTCAAAAGTTAGGTCATCAAGGAAGGGCATATAGTATCACCTCTAGCCAAAGGTATATAAATTACTGTTAGTCTCAAAGGCTTGCCCTCTCCCGCTCAACATTGATTCTTTGCTTCATGTCTTGCAGAAATATTGAAAGGACTTCTAGCAAAGACCATCCAGCGTAAGTTCAAAACACTTGTCTTGTGCATTCTCATGTGCATACAACATAGGATAGGTACAGTGTGGGACGGAGCTTGAGAGAGCTCCTTTAGTTTTTAGGGTTTGGGAACTGCCTACGGTATGTAACTCCTGTTTGATGTGTGCACTACAATAAGTTGACCTGGTTGTCCATCTGTCATTGGATGTGAGGCAGATGGGAAGCTCGTGCAGTGAAATCTTTCAGTATGTCAGAACTGGAGGCTCGTAAGTTAAAATATCCCACAACTGGAACAGAGGCTCTTCTCATGGGTATCATGACAGAAGGTGAGTTTTGCATATGGTGTTTTCTGTTTATGCTGGTTGTCACATGCAATAGTGGGATGCCTGCAATTCATGGTTATGTTTAGAGGAAGAGCTTTGAGCTGTCAGGGGCCAAGATGTTCATACTTTATTCTGAAGTTGTGGAAGGGGTGGGAGGCAGGCACAAGTGAAGCAGCAAGGTTCTTGCGCAAAAATGGATTTACCTTATCTGGAGTGCGTGAAGAAATAGTGAAGTTGCTTGGCAAAGCTGATATGTACTTCTTTAGCCCAGAACATCCACCACTCACAGAGTCTGCCCAAAAGGCGCTCAATTGGGCTACTGATGAGAAGAACATTCCTGGTAACTGTTTCTAATCCCCATATTCTGATCAAGAAGTTGCTTCTCAAGCATCTATGTTATATGAGACATTTCCTTGGTGAAGATTCTTCTGAATGTCTTTAGTTGGAAGGAATTCTTTGAGAGAGAGAATCAAGAGCATGCAATGAAGAGCATGTTTGTTGCTCTTCTCTACCTGAGGTTGTCAGTGAAGGTTTGGATCTTCAGACAAATGAAGTTCCATATTAAGGAGTACAGTTTGAAGAATCACATCTGTGGCCAAAGGGATGGTCTGAACCATGTAACCAAGAAATATTGTGAAGTGATGTTTATGCTTACAGATTTGTATGTCAGCACTTTCTGAATTTGCATAATTGAATGATGGCACTCCTATGCATCTATTTGTATATGGATGGTTGCAGTGTTGCTGATTCATGTGGCTGTCACGCAGCTGGACAAAAGGAGTTGAGCACATCGATGCTGGTGCTTGGGATATGGGCTCAAAAAGGTTCAGATGGGCAAAAAGTACTTGCAGCTCTAGGGTTCGATGATGACAAGGCTTCAGAGCTTGCTGCATCTGTAAGTAGCTTGGTTCAACATTGAAGTGATGAAGAATTTCTCGAGGTTTGATGTGCTGATGATGCTTTCTAACCTACTGTATATAGTAAGGCTTCTCAAGTAATTCCATCTTGATTTTCTCCACCCATGTAAGCCTAACACAGAAAGATCTGCCCTAAGTTAAGACTGCAGTTTTGCAATGGAATAGTATCTCTATTCATCAGAACTGAAGAGTCTCATTTGTGAAATATCCAGCATCCTCTGGTGTATACTACCCTTGGATGAAACATTTGCACCAGGAACAAGTTTTTGCTGTGGAATGTGCATAGAACTTTTATGAGGTTACTCTTGCTTCTATTAAGTGTGAGCAATTTCCATGGTTAAGTTTTGCATCAAATGGCATCCACTAATAAAGATTGGGTGCTTGTTATTCTTCTGCAGATGAAAAAGCCAGTGGGTACAGGAAGCAGTTGATTAGTGAATTTTGCTCTTCAGCACAAGTTTAGGATGGATGGTCTCATAGGAAAAGAGCTGTAATTTGTCCTCACTTTTAGTAGAAAACAATGGTTTCATTTCCTTTGTTGATCTCAAGGTCATTTCAACTTTGGTGGGATGCACAATGTTACAGTACATGACTACTTACTTGAGTAGTTTGGAGGGGGTCTGCTTTGAAAGATAAAGCACATCTTCTGTATGGATGGGACAGTTGTTAGAATGAAAGCTGCTGGTTCTTTCCCCACTTTCAAACATATTCTCTTATGAGGAGCTTCTCCTCAACATGGTAATGTACCATTAAAAGTGGGGTGTGAGAATCTCTGTCATTCTGGCCACTGAGGGTGTTTTCACGTGCAGTCCAACTTTTTAGAGACCTAGTGCTGCTCAAGGACTGCAAAACTAAGGTATGCAAGAGTCTTGAAATCCTAAAAGTCCAACATAATCTAATCAAATGTCAAGCACAAATAGAAACAGGGTGATCAACCTAGTCTGGTGAAAAAAATCTTAATTACATGTGTCAAATAAAAATGGATTCGGAGGGAAATGACATGATGACATGCTTCCTGATAAAAAGAAATGCAGTTTCATCCATCTCGTTGCACAACTTGCTTCATGCTACTGGTGATGGGTTTATGTCCTTGGTTTTGTGTTTTCTCCTCTTAGGGCTCCCCATTGTGTGTTCTGCATTTTAAGGTGTGGTCTTTTGTTTGGACTTCAGTCCTTTCTTTTTTCTTCTCTTGTCCCATTGCCAGGTGTTTTTCCTTTATTTATTTTTTTAGTTTGACAACTTCCCGCATGCAAACACTGAACAGGTGGACACTGTGATCAGTCAATGAGTGCTTATCATTGATGTTTTGCTTTCTATTATTGTCTTCTTCTTTACCTCTCTATCATTGAATGTCTACTTTTTCTCCAGTAGAATTAATGGCTTTTCTTTGCCTGGAAAATTTTAGCAAAATTTTGCCCTCAAAACAACCTTTAAAAAAAAATGTTCTGTTGCAAATTCTCTGTTTTTGGAGAAAAAATCACCTAATTTTTGAGAAAATATGAAAATTTGAGGAAAATTTCATGGGATTTTCACACAGTTTTTAGTTTGGGGACTGCTTTTTGTCAGTTTTCTACAGTTTGGACAGTTTTCTACAAATGTGTTGCTAATTAATGCTAAATCTTTTTTGGAATGATTACGATTGATGTTACATCAGAAAGCTGGAAAATAATAATACGTAGTAATACTTAATAATGAGAGTGAAATAACCATCTTGAATTTCATGTTTGGTGTTTATTGCAATTGGATTCGTGCTTAGCCATAGTCACTTTGATGCGTTTTGGATCTTGATGTGTCTCAGGTTTATTCTTTGTTTTGGAATTGTATCCTTGGAAATGGATACTTTGTATGTAAGTTTATTGATTTTTTTGATTTTTGGAAACTAAGGTGTTTTTTGGGATAAATTTGTCTTCTAGTGTAAATTTAAATCAGTGTTTTTTGAAACAAATTTGTGATGTAGCTAAGGTGGCTATCATTACCAAAAAAGTTTAGCCAAATGTAGCTATAAATGAATTATGAAAGTTGAAAATGATACGTATAGAAATCTGGCAATTTTTCTGATTAGTTTTGAAATATGGCGATAGAAAAACATTTCATCAAGTCTCGAAATTTCGCCAATGAAGTATGCAGCCTGGTTTTCTTCTTCGTAGTGGATAAACAAAAAAAACAAGCTCGCGGAATTCAAGGATGGTGAATATTCGCCGAAAAAGGAAGTTTCCCGAAATTGGGAAAAATCGCTAAGTTTTGACGCCGTAGAAGTGCGAAGTTCGAGGATTTGCGGAGACGATGGACGTCGTGGTACGGCAAGCGGCTCCATGTTTTCCTTCTCGTTGTCTTGGTCAATGACGAACAGTTCCCGCAAGACACGAGTGAATGAATAGTAATCGCTATCAAAGAAAGTACTACGACCCCCAGAAAAGATGTTAGCGGTTTTCGTCAAGTTGTCATAGGTACTTAGAGACATGCAAAAGACTTTTGCCTCTTTTTCTTTTCTATCTCGATTTTCCTTTCTTTTTGAACCAGTCTCATCTGCTCGATTTGTTGGATCTGCAAAAGATTTCGTCAGTCGCCTCGGTTGTTGGGTCGGTGCGAAAACTCCCTCTTTGTGATGTAAGGTACTAGGCATCGAATTTGTCTCCGCCAAAATTTCCACCGTTTCTTGCTTGGTGGGTGTTTCCAACAGACCTTTTGCAAAAATTAAAACAGAATTTTGATCGATACATGCACCTTTCCACGAATTTCTTGCTGTTGGGCTGTTTTCCAGAGTTCGAAGGTGCTTGGGTTTCACGATACCAGTGAAATTGTAGAGAGAGAGAGAAAAAAAAATCAGTTTCCTGTCAAAAGTAGCGTGTGCACTTTTCATGTTTCATGGTGGGTTTACGGTTTTACGGAATGCTTGAAAGCTCGAGAAGAATGCAAGGGAAAAGCAAGCAGAGTATGTGATGGATGCATGGAGGTGTTGGCAGTTTGCATCTCTACTTTGTGGGCTCTTCAAGAGCGCCGCTATGCAGTTGTGTATTTTACGGTCAGAAGGTTCATGAGGACGATGCTTCGGTTACTCTTGCGTGCTACGGCAAGATACTCCATTTGACGCCCAGAAGGTATTGTGGGTTTTGCGGACTTCTCTTCCAGCTTCTTTGGCAATTATTTTCAGCCGCTGAATTCTTTCCTCTGCAGTGGATCCCATTTTTTTGGCAATTTTGTACCTAATTTTCCTCCATTCCTGTTGGTGAAATCTTCGAGTCATGGTTGTGAGGATGGCTTTTCGTCAAAGTCTTCCTCCTTTGTCAAATTAAGACAAATTGTTCATCACACTTCAAAACCTAATAAGCTTCCAAGTTGTCTTTCATTGTGGTGTCTTTTGCACAGGAGGTCTCAGTGTTAGCTTTGGGGGTTGCAAGAAAGATGGTGGTCAAAGAAGTTTTGCCTTCCAGGGTTTGGTAGTTTCAAATTTGCATGTGAAAATGTGCACATGCATTTTGAGGAGATTGTATGAGGAAAGACAAGGTATCTCTGTGTAGGACCCTTGCCTGAATAGATGCCCTTCTCCCAGAGAAACAAGATGCCACCAAAGTTTGCTCCCCTGAAATTTTTTATGTTGAAGGCAACAGTCCAGCCTTCTCTTATATGGATTTGTCTTGCATTCTGTTTTCAGGTTTGGGGATGAAGGCTGTTGTTGATTATGGAGATGGCTGCTATCTGGATAGGCTCCAATTGTGGGCCAGTTCAAGAAGTGAAGGATAATGGTGATGATGGTGAAGATGGTAACGAGTCTTCATTGACTGGCTATTCTGGCTTGGACTTCATGAAGGGTGAACATCGTTTGGTGTTGGTGTTGGTTTCCCATGAGGTTTCTCTTGGTCAGTTGCTAGAGCAATATGTCAATAGCTTGACAGAGAGAATTCCACAGGTGTTATCATGATGAAACTTGCCAATTCTTGCTGTGTCTGTGGACTTCAAGACTCAAAGAAATAAAAAGCATCAAACAGGCACCTCACATTGAGAAATCAATGAAAGACAGGTATCATCTGCGTGCACAAATTGTTTAGTTGGAAAACCAATTCCATGCTATTGTTGGATGTCTTGGGGTGGAGAGTTGCTGTGTTGGCTGTGCTTTTGCCAAACAGCTATGGTCATGTGAAGTGGGTAGTGTGTAGTAGCAAGGAAAGTACTGTATTGGACTGAGTATGCAGAGCATTGGAGGGAAAGTTACACTATACCATAAGCTCAAGTAAGGTCAAGCTTGTCTAAAATGGCTTCTTGGTCTGGTTCATCAATGTGGAGTTATTTTCCTTAGTAGTGGTTGGCCATCTTGAACACAGTGCTATTGTATGCTGATTAATTGTTTCACTATTGATGAATAGGCATCAAGTCCTTAACCTCAGTCTAAACCTCATGTCTAATGACATGAATACTTGCAAGACCCTCCATGTATGAGGCAAGTGCAAGTTGTTTCTACTGGTTAAATCACAGCCCCTCACCTTAACATGTTCTTAGGTTCTATCTGTCAGAGGAGAGAAAACTATCTTTCAAACAGTCATGGATTCTGAATTCTGTTGTCTTGAACAGCAGCAACTAGAAAGTGGGTTAGTACCAATGTAAAAACAAGTGTATCAACCGTCTTCATAGTGGATACATAAGTTGGGGGGACACTATTTAGTGCCTTCCTCAAGAATCAGGTGTTGTGATCAATTCCTGTGAAATTGCACAGCATGGGTGCAAGACAAGCAACTGCATCATTGCAGCTTGTCCAGAGGTAAGGCTGCTGGGCTTTAATGGAAAATTCTCATTTTGTGGTGCTAGTAAACTTGTGTATGGTTTTAATGGATAACTGTAGCATTTCTCAACAGTTCAAGTAGATGTATAGGTACTCAGTCATAATGGACCACATTAGAATTGCAAGTGTAAGTTGCTTTGCTGATAGCATAGTGATGCTGAATCTTTATGTGGTCCATTTCATGCTAAAGCCTAGAGTTAATGGAAGCTGCTCAAAGAACTAGAGGTAATAAATTATGCTGTAAATATGTGTTAAGCTTGCGTTGCATGACAAAGAAAGCTGCTTTCTCAATTATCAACAGCATGTGTTAAACACTTCTGGTTTGACTACTCCAGGTTCAAATACAGCAACAACTCATCTCTACTGCTAGTTAAGGTTTTTGCTTCAAAATAAAGATTCAGTTTTTCAAATGGATTCAAGGATCAACATAATGCAGGTTTTTCTGATGGAGAGGGCAAGACTTCTTTTTGAAGGCATTCCATGAGGCTATTAGTCTGGTGAAGCTTTTGAATATCTTTCAGATTGAGATGAGCTTACAAGAGCCCATTCCTGTTACCATGTGATCACAGCACCATGACTCCAAACATTGAGTTCACAGTAATCAGACAACTCAAGTTAATTCCACAAGCTTTTAGGTTTATTAGTCTGTCAGGTCCAAGGTCTGAAGTCTAATCAGGGCACCGAGTACAAACCAAACAAAGCTTCCAAATCAAAGAGTCAAAAGATTTTCTGCTTTGCAGTGTACCTCTGTTCAGAAAGGTGACAGAGGAGGACCGAACACCTTTGTAGTTGAAGAGCTAGAAGCAAAAGAGCCTTTCGAAAGAGTCTAAAAAACTCTCACAAGGAGCAGCTGTTACTAATGTGAGTGAAAATTGCTCATAGCACTACAATTTTATTTTCTAAGAGAATTTGGGCATGGACAGAATGGAGAGCAAGCTCGTATTGTGTGCCAAGTCTGTGAAGCTTTTTGCAAGGAAAGCTGAGCTCAATGTGGCACTCATGGAAGCTCCAGTATTAAGCTGCAAAAACATTCACAAAGTATGTCTACTGTATGTCCTTCAGGAACCTGAGCCCCAAAAGGATCCAGGAGTGGATGGCATAACTATGCCCACTGCTTCAGCTCAAAAAGCATCTTGTATGATGATGGTGGAGTGCATGTGGAAGTGCACACAGTGAGTGCTGTAGCCCTGGATCACATTGTGACAGTTGGATTCTTGAGGAGGAGAAACTTTAAGGGCATTCCCACAACAAATTCATGGTACTAAACATCATCTTGCACCTTGACTGTTCTTTTTTTGATGTTGATGAGTGCTTGTGGATGACACCTGATGGTAGGAAGCTTGGAATCTGTGCCTTTGCCAAATTTGAGATCCACATGCAAATTATCATTCAGCAGTTGCAACAATATGACCTGACTTACATATTAGAAGTCAAGCACCAATGCCTATCTTTACAGAGAGGCCTTTGCAAGCTGTAAGTAAGAGTTTTGAGAAAAAGCAAGTAGCCATGCTTGCAGCCAGGTTAACAAAGTGATCATTGTCATGATTGCCCACCAGTGAATTGGAGAAAAGGAATCTTCTTTCTTGCTGCATTTGTATACTTTCTGACAATCTCAAATCACATGGGTGATAAGAATTCAGCAGACAGAATGCAAATCCACATCTGGGAATTATCTTGTTAATATGAAAGTTGCTACAATTGTGGGCAAGAGCAAACTCTGAAGACCATCCTAAACTTGAAACAAAGGCTTAGTGCTGTCCAACTTCATATCCCAGTAGATATTTGTGACACCAACACAATCTTTGAACAGTTTATGGAGAAACCATTTGAGGATTGTGATATGAGCATCACTAACAAACCAACATAGCCACCTCGAAACCACATAGGGATCAGCCTCTCACTGCTCTCAGGAATAAACTCACCTCTCTGGAGACCCGCTGATTGGCAAAGCATTTGCAATTGAACAAGAATTCACATTCTTGAATATGTATCAAGGAGTTGATTGGAATGTAAAGAAAGATGCTAAATGACATTATCAAGTGCAAATCAAAATGAAGTTGAGAGCCTAATGCCCTGCTTCATGATCACCTTCTCATATCAACTGTCACTATCAAACAGACCCTCCAGCACTCCAATTGCTATGGAACAAGCTACAGCCACAACAGGATGCAATGACTCGTGCAGCTCCAATGTTTAAGGGGTCGAATCCTTCGCCCTTCGCCCACTCCGCTGGTGGCTTGAAACCGCCAACTACAGCGATCAAATTCCATGCACTGGCCAACTTCTGAAGTTGATGGCTCTTTCTGGATTCGTCCGGTAATCATTCTCTTACATCACGCTTGTAAAGCGAGTTTATCAGGTCGAAGTCGGCTACTCCTACATATTTCTTCAAAACGTCAAAATGACGATTACTTATCATTTAAATACCGATTTGGAACAATTTGGATCGAAAGTGGTCGTGCATCGTGACATATCTCGAACAGGAACCTAAAGAACTCGGCCCATGGATGCACACTTCATAACTTTGGCTACCACCATTGCGGAACAGAAACAACTTTTGTTCGACATTCGGTGGGGTTCCACAGCTAAGACAAGTTTCGCAAGATCAAGAAAGTCGTAGCTGACTGCTGTTTACAGCAACCCTTGGGAATCAGTTGGACGACTGAATGTGACGTTTACTTTTGTTCTGAATTTCCACATAAGCTTCAAAAGAGCACGTACAAGATCAGCTCCAGGTGCCTTGCAATACCACAACACATCGGTAGAAACTGTTAGCTGCGGGACTGGTTCCACAAGGGGTTGGAAAGCAGCTTGGTCTGGTGCAGACTCGTTGTCATTGGGTTTTTGTTCAGAACAGGAAGACTCGAGCAATTCGTCCAGCTCTTGCAAGCCCGCGAGGACACGCTCCCCAACCTTCACCACCGGTTCAGTAAGTCGGAAAGACATTGCACGTCTGATGTCCAGGTAGAGAATCAGGTGTGGCGTATTTGGGAAATGAGGCGGTAGTAAAGGAACGATATCAATTGACTGAGTAGCAAATTGGTCGAATCCCGAGGGAGCAGCCATGACGTAGCACGCTGCTCTCACCACACCCACACCTCTCTACTTCACAGCACTTTGCATACAAATCCAAATCTTCTTAGACACTTAGGAGAAGGGAAAAAAAGAGAAAACCTGCCTGTCTCACCAGGCTGCAGTCTTGAGTTCGGTCTGCAGTCTTCTCATCGAGTGTGGCAGCTGCTGTCAATGTTCAGCCTTTAATTTGCAACTCCTTTTTTGTTGCCTTACTACTTTCTTTGTGTTTGCGTTACATTCTTTGTGTCTTGCATCTGGACCACCCCGATCATCCAGCCTAGTATGCATTATACGGCTCCAATCGGCCATAGAATCAAAAGTGTAATCATTGTGTCTCTGTAGGCGTGCGAAGCGTATATAAAAACCGCAGAAGTAGCAACAAGTGGCGTTTCCGATTGGTGACGAATGCCGGTTGGAGGAGGGGTATTCTCTTATTTCTTGATCTTATGGGGTGCAGAAATTGTGATGTAGAGTTCTTGGCCTTTTGGGGTTAGATGTTTACACTATGGCCTACCCCCTGATATTGACAATTATTGCTAGTCTATTTCAAATCTCTTTTCCAAGTGGATCCGAATCCATGATGGTTTTGATATCCACGGTGACTTGGTGTCAGATTATACTCCTGGTGTTTTTGGTTTGATATTATCTCTGGCTCATCTACACCTACTCTGACAGCAGTAAACATCTTCAGTATTATTTGGGGGTTGTTCAACTGGAGCTTGAGCAGATACATAGTTCAAAAATTCATAACAAGTCATGTCAAACCTAACATTTTTTCTTGCTTGAGGGCAAAGAATTGTGGGGATAGGTATGCAGCTACAGGTCTAATACATCTGTTGCTGTCCAATGAAGCTACCAACAAGATATTGAAGGCAAAGCCTTCTGGTATTTCTTACATGAAGAAAACACTAACTGACATTACTGACCTTAACACTTGGGATCCCAGTCCAAGGAACATCAGAACTCAAGCTTTGGGGTCAAGGAATGTTAGAGCTCCCAACTTGGATGTTAGAACTCAAGCTCCAGCTCAAGGAATGTTAGAGCTACCAAGTCATGGATAATAGGTTCAGACATGATTGTTCATGTTGCTGATATGGGGTCATGGGTGATGGAGATGAAGAAATCTTTTCTGAGTGTTTAAAAAACTTATATTGAGGTTATGAATTTGGAACAGATCACTTCCCTATTCTATTGTTTTGATTCATGCTGGTCAAGGAGGCCAGATCAGGGGCAGGATGCTATACTCCCCATTGAACTTCATTGTTGCCATGTGCAGACAATATTTATGTTCTGCTCCAAGGAGCAGAATTCGAACTTGGTACCATGTTGGTACAGGAGCAACTATTTACAAGTAGCCTCCTTCCAACACCATGACATAGGAGCTTTTTTTCTTAAAAATTTAATGAAAACCTCCAGTGGCATTTGGCTAACCCTGTGGCAAAACTGTGCAGGCACCATGCAGGGCTCTGCTTTCACCCCTGTGAAGTTCAATGCAGTGTTTAGTGCCTTGCCGATCAGTGGATCCTGAAAATTGCAACACAGGGACTTATGGCTGCTGTTACAATGCGGATGAGTTGATTCACTTGCTCAAAGAGGCTATAAAGCTTGGTGACACAGAACTGTTTTAGGCTCTGAGGAGGATTCTGATATGCTAATTGAAAACATGGGCGAGTTGTGTTAATTTGGAAGCTTAGAGAACCCATTCACTTCCTCATAGAAGTACAAACTGAGCTGCAACCCTGATGCCGAGGAAATGTTAATGTTGCAGCTCGGTTTAGGGTTGCACATTAACAGAGGTGCACAATAACAGAAGGTGGTCCCTGTGTTAGTGTATTGCTTCATAGGGGATTGCACAGGGCTTGCCTAGTTTGAACCAGTTCAATCTAACTTGACATTTTTTTGTGAAGTTGCAAAATGTGTGTTTAGGTTGGTAAGAGCAGATTTAAAGCAATAACTGCAGTTATTCAGGTGTGAGAAGTAGAAGTTCTCTTGGATTTCATTTTGTGTTTAATAGCTGTATGCCATTATAATAACATTGTTTGATGGCCAAAATAAAAGTAGTTTCCAGTCCTTTTCCTAGGGTTTCTGTTAATGAAAAGTGTTTGTTTCCATTATGTGGTCTTCATTTCTGTTGTGCATTCTTTCACACAGGCATAATGCAGGATCTGGGGGCTTGGGTCTGATTGAAATCTTTTGTGATAATGTATGGGGTAGAGTGCATGTTATTGTTCTTTAAGGACATGACAATGTACTCAAGGAGGCATATGCACAAACTGGAGTAAGATTAAGAAGGAAAGATCATTGATTATGTGTCAATGCCTTACAGTCTATCAAATGAAAAAGTTTGTGAGTATGAAAGAAACAAGAGAAACCACTACGTTTGGACTGGAGGAAGGCTTTTGAGGGTAAGTTCCCTTGTCATATCAGAAGAAGTCCATCAAGGAGTATGTTTCCATTAAATGTTTATGCTATGAAGGATATCATCTAGTAATGTGCCAACACCACAAAGGAACTGAAACCCAGTGGAGCAGTTTTCCCAGTCCCCAGCCATTCATCCATTCATGTGTGCTGGTGCGGACAATTCAACCATTCCCACTTCCTATCTTTATTCACTATTGATAGTTGAAAAATGATATTTATTTTGGCATTTAGTAGCTGAGATTTGGGATCTAGTAGTTAAACTTGGGTTTTTTTGGGGGGGGGGGAGGCAGTGGAGAAGGGTTTGGGGTTGTGGGGTTCCATAATTACTTTTTTTAAATGGAAAGAACCAAAATAGTGAGGACTAAACTTCTGTGACTTTGGCAACAGAAATCATGTGTATTGTACCTACATGAGACAAGACTGAAGTGTCCAAAGTTCAAAAGTGTGGATAGGTTTGCACTTTTGACAATGACACCCAGACTTTCATGTCCATATTCTTAAAAAGTGAGCGGTGCTGGATCCCACCCAGAAAAAAAACTTCCTTGCATCTGTTTGCTTTTGTACTGTATGTAGAGACCATTGGTAGGATACATGGACCTAACTGAAATGTCAGTATGCTTTCAAAGAGAAGCATCTTCCAAGAATGCCTAGTGAAAATCCTTCATCATGGTTTGCTGATCTTAAGAAATTAAGTTACCCATGGCCTTCATCAGAGCTTCAGTACTAATTCGAACTCACTGGAGTTTTATCACTGTGTATGCCAAAACTTTCAGCAGGATCTTATTAAATTGATGCTTCATGTGTGAACCTTCAGCTCTACAATCAAATTTTCAGCCCTTCATAAAAAAACCCACATTATAGTGACAAATGTGTATGCTGCAGATGCTGAGGCTACTTCTTCCACCTGCAACTATGGCACTGCAACAAAGTGTGCAAAAATCATAAATCAGAGGCACTGTTCTTTGGGTCTGTGCCATGGAAATCAACCAGAAAACACCATGTTCTTGTGCCTTGCTCACATGTACATGTTGGGTTCTAAGCCAACTGTGTGCTCACATGTCATGAACCTCGGTTAGCCTTATGTAAGCAAGTGATCCACTGTGCAGCATTCACTTCCAACATTTGTGGAAATTCCTTTGTGAGCAAGTCCACCAAAACCAAACCAAGTTCCATTTCTAGAAGGCCTAAAAACTGTGTTCCTACAATAACCCTGTAGAATTATTATCAACTGGGTCAAGAAAACAACCGAAAGAAATCATAAAACTCAGTTGAGGTACTACTCTCCTTCGATTGAGAATGCCACTGAAATTGTGGATAAACTTCACATTCTTCTATGGAACTAGATTGCTGACAAGGGTAGTAACAGTGGCCATATGAATGAAACTGTGGCTTTAGAGGCAATAACTGGTACGAGGATTCACAATAGTGTCTTGCATGTGGGGAAGCATCTCTTTCTATTGGATGCATGTTGTAGTGATGAGAGGTGTATCTAGGCTCTGCAAAAGATACATAGGACTGGGGCTGAGGATATGACAATCCATAATCTTGTGTAAGCTCAAATGGATTTTGAAAGAATGATAAAGATGGAATATATGGACATGCAATGAAGGGTGATTCGTGGTGCTCAATATTGTGGACTTCACCATTTGCTTCTTTGCTCTTTTCAAGGTTCCCAGCAGTTACTGTTTCTCCCTCTGCAGCTTGTGTCAGCACATCTGCCTTTCTGCCAATCTCCAGGTCTGGTTTTGGGGGTAGACTTGGGTTGGGCTCAGGTTCAGGTTTAGGCTCAGGTTTAGGCTCTGGCTTTGGAGGAGAAGGTGCAGAGGTATGATGCTGACGTGCCTTGCGCTCCTCTGAGAGCCACTCTGCAAACCTGTTTGTGACCAGGAATGCACGTTAGAATGAGATCACAGAAACAAAACAGCATTTTGCTTACCAAAGGTAAACCCTGGTATCAAAGAAATATTTCTCAATCTGATTGCTGGTACCTGAAAAGTGCTTCCCGGTTTGTTTCACCATTGTGAACAGGCACAAGCTCGCCCGTGTCAAAGTTCCGAGTTGCAACAGGTTCATCAAGTAAGTCCTTGGCTGTCTTCACAAGCTTTGCTAAATTCTTTGGTGATGAATCATCAAGTGATGCTGACCTTCCTTTAAGGGCATCTGTCTGCAAAGTGACCCCATCATACAGGTGAGCATTCTGAAGATTGACTTCTTGCTAATTTCTCTGTTCCTCCATTTCATTGGGCTACAACCTGGAGGATGAAGAATGCAGAGATTCTCACACTACATACTAGATCTAAGGTCATTGACAACATCCAATAATTTTGTGTCTACATTCCACACTTACCTGTTTAGTTTGTTTCTAAAATGTGTGTTCATACTCTACATCTGTCAGCTGGACATTAATCCACTGAATCCTTGAGAACCTACACCCTCCCATTCACACTCTACCACAGCTGCAAGTAGGTGTTACCTGAATCCGGAGATAGTTCCGGGAAGAATCCTCAGACTTGAAGATAATGGAGAGGTTATAGTCCACCATATCAGCACTTGCATTGAACACCATGTCCACTATAGGAGTATCCCCTTTATATGCCATCCATTCAAGTGCACCCCACCTTGCAACTTGTTCTGTCTCATAGCTTTGCAGTTGCTGACCCGTTCCTAGAGACAATACTAGAATGTTATCATAGCTCAGCTGTGTGGATCATGCACATGACACCAAACCAAACAACTTACATCATGTTAAGAACTTGTCGCCTTTCAATGCAAAGGATTTTTTTTTCCTTTGAAAGATGCATTTGAGAAACTCAAATCCAGAGCTGTTTAGACACCTCCAATGCTCCCCATAAAGTAACCCCTTGATTAAAATGATCTCAATTGCTAACCATACCATAATACCATAAACTCTACAATAGATTTGGAAGGAATTTGGAGCTTCTGGAAGAAGTTCCCAAAATAGTGCAAAAGTTTCTTGTGTGGGAGGGGGAGGGGGGGGATTCACCTGATTAACTCTTTTATGATACAGGCCACCATCCTCATTTTCGACCTCATTAATGGCTTGCGTAATTGCCACATAAGTCTGCAACATCCAATCCAATTTCCCACCATCACCACGAGAACTTATGCCAAAATTTATGGTCTACCTCCACTCCAGAGCCTCTGAAATTCAAGGGGCAGACTGAAACTTGCAAACACAACTCTTGACCTTGAGTACAACACTGAAATGCATTTCCAATTGGGAGAATGTGTGTAAGTTGTGCATAGTCATTCAGACATCAAGTAACCCTGTAGTGACAGGAGTCATCTAAAAAGATGAACAAGATTCAGGAATTTGAATGTTGGATGAGAATTCTCACTGGATTGTTGACAGCAATGCCTCCATCAACCAAGTTGTAATTCCGGTATGCAGGGGGTTTCTTTGTCTTATCAACAACATGAAATTGCACAGGTGGGAAGAATGTTGGGGCTGCTGATGTAGCCCGACACACAAATTTGAGTTGCGCATCTAAGAGAGGGTCCTCTTTTGCCTGAAACAATCATCCAGGTTCTCCATGTTGAATACTAGGAGAACTTTTGAGAATAAGCTACTGAAAGCATGCAACTGATCATCTTGATCTCAAGATCCACATTGACCAAAATGCCAACAGGCACAATAATAGCTGCAAATGTAAGAGAGAAAAAAGATAAGGGAAGCCAACATAACTTGGGACAAAATGCAACTACACAAGCTTACTAATCAAAAGACTCAAGAATCCAATCCAGTGAGTTTGGGCAAGCTAAATGCATGACCCTGCTTTAATTGGTATATGTTTGAGGGAAGGAAGGGCATGAAGACCTTCCAAGAGGAGAAGAAAATAGGTTGCTGGAGTTTGATGTCAAAGGAGGGGATGATGACAGATGTAAGAGTGCTGGACAGAAGCGTATCATCATCAAAACACATTGACAGCAAATCCTCAAGACCTTTGGCTTTGTACTTGGGCCCTGCCAGAGATGCCAAATTCTTCCGTAATCGCCCAAAGGGACGTCTGCCAATTTCTTCCAACAGACCATATTCAGCAAACAAAGAAAGGTTACTGCATTTGGCACAACTCCACTAAGAACATCTGAATGAGGCAATCACCAGTGAAGAATCTGTTACAATGCATAAGAAATAATATGTGACATAACAGGTGTAGAATTCCAAGATGACACAAGTGAGAACAAGTGAAAGCAATGGTGATGATTTCATACCCTAGTTGTGGAAATATCAAACTAGAATACTCTTGATAGAAATGTGAAACTTCCTTTGCGGTGAACATGGGCCGTTTGGGGTTTTCTTTGCTTGGGGCTGTTATCATTGCTGTTATGAGGCCTCCTGTGCTTGTGCCAGCCACCAAATCAAAGTAGTCAACAAGTCTTTTGTCCTGCCCATCCAAACGCTGATCCAGTACATAACATATCCTCAGTAAAACCTTGAAGATGTGAAACATAAAGCAACATCATTTGTGTTCAGGAAACCATCAATGCAAACAACTTGGTGGATTCTATAACAGAAATCATATGAAGATGTGCAGATTACTTGATATGCACATGCTATTGAGCCATGGAAAATGAAAGAAACATTGTGTGGAAAACATAAGGTAGACTCCAGTGTTTTCTCACACAATCTGGACCCATATCCAAGTACACAGTAATATCTATAGAGGTCAAAGAGCTTGTGGGGTTGTTCGAGACACCTAGGATACTGGAACACGGGTTCTTTGACAAAGCCATAGATCTGATAGCTCTTCCAATCTTAGTACCTGCAAACAGCCTTCGAGCTCCTGGAGGATGGTGGCAGGGATGATCCCACGCACCCCACCGCCATCAATGCTCAAGATTGTGATTCTGCGGCCCTGACTACCGCTGGGCTCCACGTCCTCAAATTTCTGTGACATGGCACCTGCTTGATGCTCCTATTGGAATCGGAAAAGGATGAATTAGGAACCAAGAGCGATAATGAATGAGGGAGAAGAAAATGGGAGAAGGATACGATAAAGCCCTGAAGTAATCCCTACTCTGCTATCCGTGTTCTTCCTCCTTCATTAATCGAAGTAACACGTGAAGCTTGACCCTGGCAGACTCAATATATTTTCTCTCCGGCTCACAAGAAGGAGCATATCCTCGTACCAGCTCATCTGTCAGTCTTCAATCATGAGCTTTCCACCCCTAACCTCAGTAATTTGCACATGCTCAAAGAGAATCAAATCCTACGTCAGCTCCAAGAGTTTTCCTTAGCAACAACCACTGCAAGAAAAACCGGACATGAGAAAACTAGGTTCGATGGCGCACTGAAAAAACATGATTTTTAGCCACTACGTCCATGGCACACGATCTGCATATAAGGTTTGATGGGCTATCTATTCACTCCCTATAAACTTCCCCTTCGCATCTCGCATCCTATCAAAATCCCATCAACCACTTTATGTAACCAAAATCCAAAAGAACTCGAAAGATGGCCTTCTCTAATCTCCCAGTTTCCTCACGAACTAATCAATGGCAGCTGGATGTAGAGAAATTGAAACCTTAGTGCTAGCTACCTGTGTGTGTGCGTGCGCGCGCGCACGTGAATCGAGATGTCTAGATCTACTACCATCTCTCTCTCTCTCTCTCTCTCTCTCTCTCCTCTCTTTCCCACTATTCACAGAGGTTCTCGTAACACAGTTCTGATCGTCTTGTTGGGCGAAGAATGTGTTGACGTTCTCTCTTTGTCTCAAATCTGTCTTTATTCCGACAAAAGGGAGAGAAGCCAGCCAAACAGCAGCAAGCGTAACCGAAGGAGCCGCTTCTCAAGGAAGGCGGATACCTCAATGCGAAGTGGCTTCGTGGGACAGGCTCTATCCGGGAACGTACCCATGTCTGCCGGTGTGGGTCCCGGGCTGGACGTAACTTATTACCGCGTCCTAGTTCACTGTGAAATCCCTTTCTACAAATCTGTTCAGCCCTATGAATTTGACTTCTTAATTTTGAAGTGTTTTAGAATGGGTACTCACTTACCTAGTAGCTATGAGGAACTTGACAAAGAGATTTCAATTGGCCCTGTTTGTCATTGAGAGAGAAGGCAATCTTTGATGTAGTTTTGATTTGGTCCCACATTTTGCCGAATGTGAACACAAGGTACCATGTGGTTTTACACTGAATTGTGACTTCATTTTTTGGACCTATGTGACCCAAGGCACCCATTACTGCACCATCCATTGCAAAACTGTTATGACTCACTTCTGGTTAGTTGTGGTTCCACCTTGGTAATTTATCCTGTAAACTGTAAACCCTCTTATTTCCATCTTACACTAGCTCTACCCATATAAGTTGGTAAGTATCATAGGTAAGTACGTAAGGAGTAAAAGTGGTTACTATATAGGTAAGTAAGTTGGTAATGAGTGCAAATAGTTAGTAGTTACTATCCAGGTGGGTAAGTAGGTAAGGCAAATGATGGCTACTATATATGTTGCTAGATGAGGATGGTTAGTACATAGCTAACCATCCTCATCTAGCAACATATATAGTAGCCATCATTTGCCTTACCTACTTACCCAACCACCACAGTTAGTTATGGGATAGGAATACAATGAGAAAGTCTTTCCTATCCACATACCATCCTACATGGTGTACTAGTGGGTGCTGGTTTACCATGGCCCAATTTTTGGGGACTTCCCCCCTCCAACATTTCCTATTTGAATTGTTGCTGGTTTGAACTTGCCATGAACAATAGAGCCATTACACAATCCTTCTTTGTGTTGTTCTCTATGTTATCCTTTGACATACTTTGGTATTTGAATAGGGTAGAGAGGCCAGTCACAGAACACTTAAGCATTTAGAGGACACTTGGTATCAAATTTGGAGTTAGTTGGGTTTAGGGTCTAAAGATGAGTTGTAGGCGTTTAATGGGCGCATTTGCTGTCCTTGAGAACATTTGATTTGGTCAAGAGACGGTCGAGATATGGCCTTCCAAAGTCTAAGGTGTCATTGAAAAAAAACACTATGACCAATCATCGTCTACCTTGGTTTGCAAGCAATTGTTTCCTTATCAACAAACACAAAATTCTTACACATGTCCAACATCCATTTTATCCATACAACATTGATAGACCAATTGCCAAAAGGTGTATTTGAAAAAAACATTCATTTTCATTCAATGGACGAAATGCAAAATCTACATGTACATGGGCCTTAAAATCTACAATATTATGGAAAATGACACCCATCAAACTCTAAATGTGATGTTAGCTTCTTTAAACCCTAAACCTAGATTTTTTTTTTCCTCTCTCATTTCTCTTTTATTGTTTGGGTAGGAGTCAATTGTGAAACTTAGCGCTTGTTTTACATTCATTTTTGCAATTGGTCTATTTGTAGTTCTACACAATGCTTTTCCTAGTGTTACTATAGTCAAGCTCCTAGTGTACAAGATAGTAGAACCCTTTAAGGTACAAGTGGGTTTTGGTTTCAAGATCTTGAATTTTTTAAGAAACATTCTAATTTTAATGTTTCTTGCTTGTGCAAGTGTTGGGCGTTGGTGGTGGATAATGTGTCTTTTGTGTCTAGAGCTCCAAGCATGTAGTGTTTTTTTCCATTTGTTACTTGTTTCACCTCGCCCTTCCTTTGTGTTACTTCTGTTTAGAGTTCCAAGAATGCAACATTTTTTTTTGTAGCATGTTGCACCTTGCCCTTTCCTCTATGTTTTTTTGTGTCCACAACTCCAAGCGCACAATGTTATTTTTTTTTGTTACATCTTCCACTGCCCGCCCCCCTTCCTCTTTGTTTTTGGTGTTCAAAGTTCCATGTGTGTAACATTTTTTTTCTGCTATGTGTTGCACCTACCCCCCCTTCCTCTATGTTTTTTGTGTCCAAATTTCCAAGCACACAACACATTTTATTTTCTACTGCATGTTACACTTGCCCCCCCTTGCTTTTTGAGTTTTTTGTGTCCAAACCTTTGACACACAACATTTTTTGTTTTTTGTTGTGTGTTGCACCTGCCCCCCCTTCCTTTGTGTTTTTTGGTCCAAACCTCCAAGCATGTAACATGTTTTTCTCTATTGCATGTTGCACTTGCCCCTTTCTTCTTTGTTTTTTGTGTCCAGAGTTCCAAATGCATAGCACTTTCTTTTTTTGTTATGTGTTGCACCCGGCCCCCCTTCTTTTATGTTTTTTGTGTCTAAAGTTCCAAGTGCATAGCGCTTTTTTTTCTATGTGCATTGC
>Ga0209611_10000369_pt1 | contig 63882 bp, 43 predicted proteins | sample S1TSphgellanicum_3_FD_187693 | JGI IMG/M metagenome (GOLD analysis project Ga0209611, IMG submission 187693) | Host-associated microbial communities from peat moss isolated from Minnesota, USA - S1T2_Fc - Sphagnum magellanicum MG (SPAdes) (version 2) | ecosystem: Host-associated > Plants > Peat...
TGCATAAGGTGTGTCCTCTGTCATAGCAGACATATTAACAAGGGCAAGGCCTGGTGCCCTCCACATACACTAAAATAATTCTACCAGTTTCTTTATGGTCACCATAACTCAACTATATCAGTTTACAACTCCAATTGGGTCAACTGTCCTGTCTGCCTTCATGTGCCTTTGAAACAGTATGCGTCAAGTAAATGGTTGTGTGCAAGCAATGTGTCTCATCTATTGTCAAACTGTCAAACTTGAACTGTGACCAAGTTAGCGTCTCCTCACTATTGATGTAATTCAAGTTTAGGTTAAACCTCTTGGTTCCTTCTAGCTTAGACCTTGGAAACCTTTTGAATCAGTCAACAGACAAAAGTAGACCATGTACGACAAACATGCTATCGATCAACTGGCCATGTAACAATGATGTAAGTGAACAATGAAAAAGCATGCCTGTTCACATACCAATCAAATTCACCAATGATGAACATAGCATAATTCTAAGAAACAAATGTGACATTCAAATCAGCTGACACATAATAGGGTACAAAAGTATACCCTGACAATTTGGCCTACAACTACTTTCATTGTTTTGGTTTGCAGAACCAAGTTTCAGAAAAGTCCTGATTTCAGTGAAATTTTGAGAGTGCCAAGAAATATCAGACATATAGAAGACTACCGGGCCTAATATATAGATTTTTCACTTCTTTAGAAATTGAACCTGTGACTGGGTTCTACAACAACACATGGAAGAGAGTTCAGAAGGTGCTTCCTTCAGGTGGCTGATGAAGCTTCCGATTGGGAGGAGATGCCATATCCTTCTTGAGAGCTATCAGGATGTTTTCCATGGTATAACTCCGGCGCCACTGTGCAAGCATAGCAAAATGCCTCGCATCAACCTGCATAGTGAACCATGAAGTTTGTTTGACGTGAATTAAAAGAAAAGTGGAGACAACAATTTCTAGTGAGATCTGGGTCTGTTTCTACAAAAGGTTTTGTGCAGCCACTTGGTGAATGAATGGAAATAAATAATGTTTACATAGAAAGGAAGGGATCCATCAGATATTTGAAGATGACAGCAAATAGTTGTAGAACACAACACGCTCTAGTTGAATAGCTTACGAACAAGAAAATGGTGTAAAAGGCACCTGAAAACATTAATTTCACAATGCCCTAAGATGACAAGAAAAAAGAAATTTGAGTATCCTTGGCACCAGGCTCTGAAACCCTGATGCCACACATGATGACTCGGCAACATACAAATATTAATCAAGATCAGGTTCTGATTACTTACAACTCCGGTTTCCTGGTTGACAGAATTCATGTTGATCCGAGAGTGGAATCTGACACTGGGAGGTTGATCAGGATATTCCTTGTCACAAAAGAGCTTGACAGTGTAAATGCGCCCTTCATGAACTGACTGTTTCAACAAAGAAAAGAATTACCACATTGGTGTCTCAGCAGTTTCTCCAGCAGCTGCAGCTCCTCCAGAAGGAAGGACCACCTCTACCTAACCTGATAGGATCACAATTGCTTTTGCAGTATGGTCCAGAGTTTACACTTTGGCATGATGCTACCAATGTGACAGCTTCTCAAAGGAACTCTCCAACTAAAAGTCAGAAACAATCACCCTAAAAGAGAGTTATCTAGCACTGAACAATGAATGAGATGCAGGATAACAGTAGAGTGTTGATGGATCTAACATCCAGAATTGAGCAAAAAAAAGTTCCCAGCCCAAAATACGCCATCAAAGGCACATGAAGATTCCAATATAGTTTGAAGAGCAATGGAGACCTTGCACACAAATGCATCCTTCTTCAAGCAAGTCCTGGTGTCTTGAAACCCGAGAAAAAAAATTCAACAAACTCATTTCAAGAAAACTGTGATGTGTGCAGCTTCTATACTAAAAGAATTTCCTTATACCAATGGATCTCAACATGCAAATACATTACAGTCAGGTTTCAGAACACCTCCAAGAAGGCTTGAAACCCTTAAAACCCTTCAAACCACTACCACCACCTCCTGCTGCCCCCACACACAGTGAATATTCCAAGAGAAATGCAGTCTTGTAATCTGCAGAAGGAAGAAACAGAGAATTGGACATATGCTTACGTGATTGGGTCCGATGATTGTGCCAGTCCAAGAACGCATGAACACATCGTCCCCATCATCCATACCATAGCTCACGGACCCATCTCCAATCCCCTTCTCTCCTCTCTCTAGCTCTTCAAGTAACCGAAAGCTTCTTGGAACTAGTAGAGAGAGAGAGGCAGCCGGGAGCACCAAAACACAAATTGTAATTCTTCATCAGACCTTCAGTTTAAGCTCACGAGCTGGGGAGCAGCAGTGGGAATCTGCGATATTATTCTTAGAGATGCCCCGCAGCTCCTCCTCAGACCTTGAATGAGCTACGGAATCTGATCACATTAGTCGAGGTCTCTAGTTTCTTCTGTAATGTCCTCTCAACCCTTTGGAATCAACTGAAGATATTCGCATGGAAAACAAGGCAGGTAGAGAGAAAGAAAACAGCATGCGAAAATACTTATAGAGTGTCACCGTGAACTAAAAGCAAAGTGAGCTTACCAACTACAGAGCCGCCGGTATTCATGATCTCCGTTCCTCCTGCAGAGGGTTTTGTTGAACTTCGTGGGTCAAACTAACAAGTTTCCAGAATTGCAAAGAGAAGTGTCAAAAGCTCCAAGATACAAAGACCACGACAACCTGCAACAGTCGAAAGAAGAAGAAGAAGAACAAGAAGAAGAAGAAAAAGACCAAAGATGCACTACTCTAATGACTACAGACGGACACGAATGGAGTTTCACACGACGCAGATGGGAAACGCAAATTAGAAACAAGAAAGAATAATAGACACGATGGTAAAGTGGCCAAGAAGAAGAAAACAAGGGAAGGAGAGAGAGAGAGGAGAGAATGCGAGAGTAGATGCAAAATGTTGCGGCATTCCCAAAATCCTCGAACGACGGAAGCATCTTGCCTTGCCGTGCTGGTGGAGTGGAGCCCCTCCCCCAGAGAGAGAGAGAGAGAGAGAGGACACCCCTTGATCAATCGGGTCAATCACGAAGGACCCGCCAAAAGGCCTGCGGCATAGCGCACCGTTCTGACGGGCCAATCCAGCGTTGCCTCCACCGATGACCCGCCAACCTAAGGGGTGACATCTGAATAAAGCGCCGCCAGTCGAATCCGTAATTTCTGAAGAGTATGTGGATTTTGAAATTTAAAAAAAAATTAAATTCTTCAACAACATTATTTGTAATTTTGTAGTTCTTTTGTTTTTTGTTTTGTTGGAAACACAACAGACTTGATTTAGATAAGATTTAATCCATATGAAATTCATAATCACCTTTAAGGAGAATTTTGAGGCTCCAATTGGCATTCACAAGTCCCTAACTACAAGCCATAATAACCCCGCAACTTATATTTCATTAGCCACCTTCTAGTTATCACAAGATATTGTTGTTGTCAACTCTCATTCACCCAATGAATTTGAAATGACTCTATGCATGGATGAAAACATCATGATCACTCTATATGCATGGATGAAAAGAAGCTTCTTGATTGTCCTTGCAAGGGATGATGGGTTATTAGAAATACTTTCGACATATGTATGCCTCAATTATTCTTGATAACTTTCATTGGTTAACTAGGTCTATAAGTTTGCAAGTATGGTGATAATAAGGTGTGTGTGTTGCTTAGGGTAAAGCCCTAGGGTGGGTCAAAGCCAAAATAAGGGTTCTTAAGACGAGGTGATAGTTTTGTTTAGCTTTGAATATCAGTGCACTTGTGGGCTTTGCTCATTCTAAAGCATGAGGCAAAGATGATTGTGAAGCTAAACATACATAGATCGTGATGCATAGGAGAGAAGAGGGCTCTTACACTTACTCAAGATTAGGAAGGATTGTTATGTTTACATCTAGGTGTAAGATCCCTCCAACTCTTGAAAAGTAGGTATAATATTTTCCCCCTTTTCTAGGAGGGATCTTCATGGCTCTAATGTGCCCTTTAAATACACTTTGAAATTTCTCAAAATGCCTTACATGAATGTTTGCCCATTTGAGAAACGTGGACCACTCTATGTGGGCCTTGAAGTATCATCGACCAAGGAGCCAATTCAATGGTGTGAAGTTCAAGAGAAGGAGAGAGAGCTTCAAAAACACACAACCCAATGTGTTTGAGAGGTAGTGAGATTCTCAAAATTGTGTCATAATTTGACAATTTCAAACATTTGAGTGTATTAAATTAGAGAATGTGTCTAATAGGGTTGGTTTTGCCACACAAGCTTGGTAATGAGGCCAAGATGTGCCTCTAAATTAACCTCATAAGACATTAGTGCTCTCAAAACATGCTCAACAATTGCAAATAGCATGCCGATGCCATTGTTAGGATTTAGGGATTGAAGGCAAGTTTTTGTGTACCCCAACACGGGGCCAACATAGTAAAAATGCTCACAACCCCATCAAAAACTTCATTAAGACTTTGCAAAAGTGTGCAAGTGTGACATGCTTCATATTTAGGTTTGTACAATGCACAAGGGTTCTAATTGAAAGCATAAGTGGGACCATGATGGCTTTGGCTAAAGGTGGAAGTGTTGGCATGAAGTAGTGCAAGGGGAAGAACTTTTGTGTGGCGGAGGAATTACAACTTTGCCAAAGGTTTTTTATGGTCTCTCAAGATCCAATCATGGGCACTTTTGAGTTTAGCATTTCACCCCAAGTGCTCTCTAAAAATCCTGTCTCCTCATAGTCATCATCCCTCAAGCTCCTAGATGATTGGTGCAATCAAGTGATCTCTCCAAGCTTCTATCTCCAAATAAATAAAAGCTCAAATGTTCATGAGTTCTAAGCTATCATCTATGTAATTGATACTTATTTATAATCGTGTTTTTGTTTCCCTTATATTCAGAATATTTCAGAGTTTTCATGTAGTTGATATTTGTGTTTTTCTTCCCTATATTCAGAATTTCATACATTTGAAGATGAAGTCGCCTCAAGTTCATTCATAACAACACCAAATGCTGAAGCTAACCGTGGTACACTCTAACTTGACTCTTTTCAGCACCACACCAACCATATCTCAACCATTTGATTTCCAGGGGACTTGAATTTCAAGAATTTCAAGGTTGCACAAATGCATTTATAACAAGTAAAGCACTCAAAAGGTTTTTTTGCTTTTGTATTTGAACATACCCTGTGCATGAGAGAGAGAGAGAGAGAGAGAGAGAGAGAGAGTTTTTTTTTGTTTTTTGTTTTCATAGTCTTCCAGTCTGATAGGACGCGTAAAAGAAGCAACTTCTCATTTGATGGATTGATTTTTTCTTCTATCAAATCAAAGGTGATTCTTTAAAAAAACTCGACTGGTAGATTTTTTTTGGTGTATGTGGAGGGTACCCTAAATTGCACCTCTAAGGCCTCACCTTCGGTTGTTATGTAGGGAAGGCACCGCTCTCATACATAACACGACTTGCAACAATCATGAGTTTCCAACTTCAAGCTAGACTGGTTTCCAATTGCCATCCTTCAATCAAGGAATTCACTCCGCACAAGAAGTCACTTCTTCCAACTTTGACAAGAAGAGATATGTTGGCTAGCACACTCATTAAACTTGCAGCAAGCCCTAAAATAAGCATGTATAAAAAGAAGAGAAAAGAGGAGGGCATGAAGGAAAAAAAAGAAGGAGAAAGAGGGGGGGGGGGTTTACATGAGGTGGTTGGAGGTTTTGCTAATGTACACAACTTATTTACTGATATCCAACTTAGGATCTCCAAAATGCGTTTTATGGGTTGTTACTTATGACTTTGAGTTCACAATCGAAATCATGTTGAAATGTTATTCATATATCTGATACATTGATGGAAGACTTTGATGTATTCTCCTCTAATTGTCTATTGCTTTATGGAAGGAGATCATCAGATTGCCTGGAAGCTCTAGCCATTTTAGCCAGTGGTGCAAATGTGGAACCTAATGAGTAAACAATGAGGATCAATAGGAAGCTTTGATCCAGGGGTCAGGTTTCTTGGGCTCAAACCTGTTTTCATTCGAGCATAACTGGAGGCCGATGGATGCCTGCCACCCACTTGCAGCAACACCTTGTTCTTCTACAAGACTCCCATTCTGCACAGTTCACAAGACAGCCAGTTCCAATTTTATCATGGACAAGAAAATATTTTATAGGGGTCATCGTCTCCTGACTTGCAAGCTTCTCTTCACATCTTTCACCCTTATGACTAATGGACACCTGCCTCAACACCCTCCATCTACAACAGAAGGGAGGTCCTGGAGAAACTCCTCACTTGCATTTCTCTGATAGCAATTAGACCAAGCCAACATCATGGGTACCATCCAGCATGACCTAGGAACTGGTTGCCAAGTGATCGGAACCCACCACAGTTGTGGTCACAGATCAAAAGGAGGCGGCATGCTGGGCTGTAGAAATTGAGGTGCATCTTCGACAATGTGCTCTCGTGGAGCATTGCCATAAGGTAGAATGGCGGATGCAGCGGCAGAAGGAGAAATGAGTAACTTGTCATCCAGTTTCCTTATTGCATGACTCTCATGATCCAGGGAATCGGCCTCGGATGCCGCCGCTACATCCGATTCAACAAAGAGAGGGTTCCACTCAAACCTTTTGCTTCGGGGAAGAGAAGATTCCTCGTACACGGCATTGACAAATAGCTTTGGGTCCCTTGAACTCGGACGTATAGTCGAGCTTCTCTCTTGATCCAAGCTGATTTGCGAGATTTCTGAGACTGAAAACGATTGCACATTGGAGCTCTTGCATATGATCGATCCGAAGTCGGCTTGAACTCTGCAAATGCATAATTCAACAAAGTCTCTGAAGACCCCACAGGAGCGTCGTCGAGGTTTCCTGGTGCTCAAGACACTGGAGCTTTCAAACCGGCTGTCGGTGCTCTGAATGGACATGATCCTGAACGTGTCGCCTAAGTACCTGAAAGAATCAAGGGGGAGGCCAATGAGGCTCGCCAGGGTAATCCGTCTGGAGTCTTTGCAGAACGACGAGGAGTCGGAAGAATCGCTTTCCGTGTCGAATTCAGAGTCATCAGACGTCGTCGCACTCAGATCAGAGAAATATGGCGGGTTATACGTGTTGAGAAATTGGACAGGTCCTCCTCCCTCGCGCATCGATATGCAGGCTGCTTCAAGGCCTAGTGGCCAACCAACATTCATCATCGAAAGCAAGGAAGATGATGATGCCGCCTCTGAAACGACCATGACTTCACGACGATCCACGCTGCTGCACATTTGGCGAGAACTTTGGTCTCCTACTAGATTGGAAGAAAAATGAGCCATTGCTTGCAACGCGATTCGGTCTGGTGAGCTTTCGAGAGCCTGCTGCCAATGAAGCTCATGAAAACATCGTCCCCATCTCGGATGTTCAGGGTTCCATGTCTTCTTCCAGTGCTCGAAACTTGCGTCTCGAAACTACAAAAACAGAGGAGAAGAAAATTAAGCAAACGCGACTTCAAAAACAGCCTCAAATGTTATTCAAAACAGCGCAGTCGAGTCAGGAGTGACACTCGCTTGAGATCCTTTCTAACTGTGAACTGAAATTGATGCTCATATGAGCAGAATAAGAAACTTGACTCTCGGCGAAAAAAATAGCTACTCAGGCTCGACAGATTGTAGCGCAATTTTCTTTGGAAGTCTTGCAAAGCCTGATGGAGAGCCTTGGGCATCTATTGATGCTCTTATGAGCAGAATGAGAAAGACTAGATCGGAGAAAAATAGCTGCTCGGGGTCCACAGACTGTGGAGTAATTTTCTTTGGAAGTCCTGCAGAGCCTGATTGGAGAGATCTTGACATCTATTGATGGGCTTATGACCAGAATCAAAAAGACTCTACAGATCGGAGAAAATTAGCTACTGAGTTCGACAGACTGTAGAGCAATTTTGTTTGGAAGACTTGCAGAGCCTGATTGGAGAGATCTTGGCATCCATTGATGCGCTTATGACCAGAACAAGAAAGGCTTAATAGATCGGAGAAAATTAGCTACTGAGTTCCACAAACTGTAGAGGAATTTTGTTTGGAAGTCTTGCAGAGCCTGATTGGAGAGCTCGTGACCAGAATAAGAAAGACTCTATAGATCGGAGAAAAATAGCTACTGAGTTCCACAAACTGTAGAGGAATTTTGTTTGGAAGTCTTGCATAGCCTGGTTGGAGAGATCTTGGCATCTGTGTGGTTGGATTTCTTTCTTTCTTCTGTATATGTGTAAATCCAAGAAATCTTTTACCACAACCTTGCAGATCAGGCCTCCTCAAACCTCTAAAGAGCTCTAAATGACTGAGTTAGTTTCTTCGTCTTCATTGTGCAAGCAATGTTCTCGACATTTTCGGGAACACGCCAACATCTGTTTTAACATATATCCGGTAAAAGCGCTGATAACGAGATAGCTCCATACATCAAGAAAGTAGATCAAACAATTTGCAAAATTATTTGTACAGGAGCGTCAATAATACCTGCGATGCGAGCGTCCTGGCACTGAATTCAATGCGCCGTGGCCTTACCAAGAACGGAACCGGTGGGCTTCATCTCCAGTTTCTTGCAGGATTGCTGAGCAGTTTCTGATGCAATCTTTGTCAGCTTCCAGAACTGCAAAAGGAACTTCCGGTCGGAAACCACTGCGCCGTTCTCCCTAATCGCTGGGGAGATAATAGCTCTCACATCTCACTCAAACAATGTCGTTTTCGACAGCCGAGTCTCCGTCATTATTCACGTTGAGCATCCACACGGGAAAAACGGCCTCGAAACGAGTCCATTAATGTGAAACTCAAATCGGAGATTCAACTTCCAAAAAGAAAAGAAGGAAAAAAACTCAAATCCTGTAGAAGAATCAGCCAAAGAGAAGGCAAGTTCAAGAACTCCCGTAAAACTCGAAGATAGAAAGAAAAAACAACAAAAAAATCGTTTTCCTCCCCCCACACATAACACGCGATCGTAACAATCCTCGCCTTCTCGAACTGCAGTCACATCAAAGTTGCTTAAACCTGCAGACGAATAAAAAAAATCCAAGAACAAGAAAACCCCCTCCAAAGGAAAAGAAGGAAACCGAAGAATAGCGTCTCCACTCGCTCGAATCGAACCAAAAGCCGAGACACATACGGAGGGAGGAACGGACCGTCGCTCGAAAAGATATCAATTATCAATCCTGCAAACACATTGATATATCTAAACATAATTCTATCCAAAAAAACAGGAAATTCTTTTTAAAAAAAAAATACAAACGCAAATTAATTTCTTAAAAGAACCTTAGTTTCTTAGCCTCCCGTCCCGCGTACAAGTTGCTCATCAGTCTGGAGGATGACGACGGGAGAGAAAAGAGCTGCGAATTGCGCGGGCGCGGGCGCGAGAGAGGGGAGAGCGAGCGCCGCACGACAGCGGAGGAACGAGAGACTTGCAGCGCGCTGGAAAATGGAACCGTACTTTTAGGACGCATATTATGCGACGGAATCTGACCCATTTGCACTCATTGGCGTCACATTTTCAAATTTTGATGTCTTTTTTTGGGGGAGTTGGGGTCCGTAGCCCTTTTTTGGGGGCTGGATATATATATATAGCCAAAAAGAGAAATAAAAAATAAAAAATGCTAAAATCCTATGCTTTTTTGAGATTTTCAACAGCCCAAAATCAACCAATATTTAAGAAAAATCGCCAAATTATAGAAATGGTTCAAGTAGGTAGCCAGAAATGTAGCTCTGTGTGTATGTGCACGTGTGTGTGTGTGTAGCCAAAAAGAGAAATTAAAAATCGCAAGTGCTAAAATCATGTGCTTTTTGAGATTTCAATAGACTAGATTCAACCAATATTTAAGAAAAATTGCCAAATTTCCATACCTGGTTCAAGTAGGTAGCCAAAAATATAGATGGCCTTTAAAAGTTTTTACTTTCATATTTAGCTTGTAACCAAATTTGACTAAATCTTCCCATGGATGATCACCACTTTTGGCTACTCCACAAAATTGACCCCAATTTTTTTAATAAGATAAATAAAAATAAAACACAACTTGGGAGTGGGAGAATGCATTATTGGGATGGGAAAGGAAGGAAAAGGAAATTTAAAAAACAAGAGGTTGTGAAATGGGTTTTAAAGAACATTAATTTAATCATATTGCAAGTAGTAGGTAGAATCATGATCTATTTTTATTTTTTATGAAGAAAAATATTTTTGGTCTTAAAATGAATCAAGTTTGTGGTTTAGACAATTCTAAAAAAACACAAGAAAATTTCATATGAATAAAATTTTCCAATTATTATTATTATTATGGATATTAGGTGAGGGACAAGGGGGTATATGCATTAAGGAGTAGGCATAACTTCCCTTCACTTTTCTAGCAAGGATATTCATGGATATAAGGTGGCCCTCAAAAGACCATGAAAAGGATCATCATTTTTTTGGGCACAACATTTTGCCAAAATGTGGAAAAAAAATGGGGGGAAAAAAAGGAGGAATATGGTGTCAAAATATTCTTATTTTTTCTAAAAAAACATGGCCAAAATTTGAGAAAGTTTTTTGATGCATTTAGACTCTAATTTTTAGTTTGGTAGCATTTTTTAAAACTATTTTTTATTGATAGTATTTATCATAAATGACATTATATTGATGGAATGAATCCTTCAAAGTTCAATGTAACAAAGAGAGGAATTATTATTTTCTTATTACCTAGTATATATCTTGGTACCTCATATAAATTTGCAAGCATTTTTGCATGTCATGGCTTGGGGAAATTGATGTGGTTACTCATGTGTTTTCATAATTTTATTGTGGGCAAAATAAGATTCAAAATTTTATTTTCAAACTCTCATATCTTAGCAACATTACATTTCAAATTCATGTATGCAACTTACACAAACCAATCTAACTACAAATTTTCATTTCCATCTGAAGTCTCCTACCTCATTGTGGATTAGCACATACTAAAACTATGAATTCATACATGTATTGCTTTTATCTTTGGCATAAAACATAGTATCAAGATTATCACAAATTAAAGGAGGCAATTTTAAATTTTTTGGAATATTTCAAAATTTTGAAAATTGATTTTCTTTTGATAGAAAGTTCCATCGTTACCATTGAATAAATGGGGACATCCTATCATTTGGAAAAAGTGACATGGGAAATGATCATATTAGATCACTAACTTGATCTAGGATAACCGAATCCATCCTACAAATAAAAAGCACGTCATTATGGGTGTGGTTAACTATGAAGACCCACATGCACCAATCTAAGGCATGTTATTTTTTTTATCTTGATATAACTATGGGTAATATCAAAGTAAATATATGATGGCTACTTGCAAATCTTTTTGGCTACCCATTTAATTAAATGACACATAAATATTTCAAGGGCACCTTATCTTCATATACCTAGCAAGTATACGTTTAAGGTTTGCCCTTACCCAAGGGAAGGTGATTATTTTAAGGTTGGTGTAAAGAAGGTATCTATATGTGAAAAATCACCCGAATTTGAAAATTTTGAATTCATTAAATGTGATTTTTTTTTGACATTTAATATTTACCTAACCAAATCCTAACACCACACATATTATTAATAAGTTGAAACTACAATGACATCATCACATTTTTTATTTATTTTTGTTCCATCTTAACCTTGGGCCCATGGCTTCAAAGTTAAAATTATAGTAAAGAAGTAAATTGAAAGCAAGTTTATAACATGGTTTAAATGAAGGATTTGTGCTCAAATGAAGGTGAATGTGCTTGCAAACCAAAAAGAAGCACTCCCAAGATTCTCAAGTTGTTATAACATTTTGGGAATATGTTAAGTTTATTCATGAATCTTGATCTTTTGGGGACAAGGTTTGGATAAATAAACCTTGTCCAATTTTGCAACTGGTTTTTGTGATTAATTTTTAGTTGCAAGTGACATTTGCAACTAAAATATTAATATTTGAGTTGGACAAGCCGCATTGACACTAGTCACAAATGACAACGAATTTTGGATGAAAGAAAAAATCAACGAAATATGTCTTCATCCTTTGACTTGTCATATAGGTATTGTCATTTGCAACTAGGATGTGACTTTTTTGGTGAACAATGGGAAGAAGTTATGTGTTGCCACATGTCTCAACTCTTAATAATTAAAAATATTTTATTAATCTAAAACATTTAATTTTTATGTTTGGAATGTTTAGATTGTGACACATGGTGCAATGGAAATTTGCCACATGGCATATTAATTGAATTTGTCCAAATTCAATTTAAATCAATACTTAGGTATGTATGTTGAACTAGATACCTACCTACCTATATATCTACTTACCCATCTAGGTTAAACACCTAACTAAATAGGGGCTATTTACTTACCTAGGCCAAATACTTACTTAAGTAGGTAGGTAGATATAATAATAGGTAAATAAGTTAGGGAAGTAGGTACTTAGGTGTCAGTACATGAATATTTATATTTTATTTTGGGTTAAGTCATTTTTATTGGCTCATCCCCATATGTCCATGTTTTTAAATATGAATATGTAAAGACAAAACACCTTATTTATATACTTTTCAAGATAAGAATGAAAGCCAAAACATATGCGATAAATTTTTTAGTTGCAAGTTGTTTGCGACTAAACATTTTTAGTCGCAAATGACTTGCAATTAAAAAAATTATCTCGTATGTTTTGGCTTTCATTCTTATCTTGAAATATATATAATTAAGTAGGTGAGCGACAATTAACTAGCTAACTAATTAACTAATAAAATTATTTATTAATGAATAAAATATAGAAAAAAATCAATAAGCTTGTTAATTAATTAATTAACAACTAAACTAGAAATTAACTAATTCACTTTATAAATTATCCAACTAACTAATTATTTATAAAATAATCATCAATACATTATGATTACTGAAATAATTATATTATTAATTATTATTAAATATTACTTAACTTATTAGTTAGATAAACAACAATAATATATAATTTTAATTATATATGAACTATATTGATCTATCAACCAATTTCAACCAATTTCATTAACTAATAATTGGCTAATATTGAAATAATTATTCCCATAATTATTTTCATTTTTATAGTTCATAATAAATATAAATGTAAATATTTAATAATAAAATAACATTGATTCAATTATTATTGTAGCTAGTTGGTAGCCAAGGTTAACTATTTTATGTTTATTAGTCATATCATTATTTCAATTATTATATCTATTTATGAACTATTACAATAAATATTTTTTATTTTTAATAAGTATTTTTTCCTTTGAAAATAATTTCTGCATTTGTATATTAATTTATTAGTTTTCCATTCTAACTACTATGTAATTATTATAAAATAATAATACTTCATAATTGATTACTTATAATAATAATAATAATAATAATGTAATTTTTAGCTAACCTAGGTTAGCTATTTTATATTATATATTATTATATATTATGTCACTTGTTAGATCTATTATGATTTATTATTATTTAAGAAATCAAAAATCAAAAATCAAAAAGTACATTAGTGAAAATATTTAATAATAATATAAGAATATATTAGATTTTTAGTAATTATTTTACATAAAATTCTAATAGACTCAAAATATACATTAATTAGTGTAACCATAATATTGTGGCCATTTATGCTAATAATATTACTTGAATACACATGTAATATGGTTGTTCATATACATTCAATATATACATTTATAAATATTAATCATCTAATTGTATTTATTAGAGTTCACAAAATACATTTTTGTATACTCATAAGGTTATAATTAAATTGGTCACATTTGCAATTAATGGGACATACATTTTTTTTCTTGGATGAAAACCAAATTAAATGTTGTTCACATGGAAATATGAACACCAAAATAATTGCAAATTATTTGCAGTGTAATCACAAATATGACCAACATAAAAAATAGTTGCAAAAATGTCCAAATGTAATTATAAATAATTAATAATCACATGTAGTCACAAATATAGTGGTTACATTTTGGCCAATTTCTATTAATTTTTATGCTATTTTTGGGTATGTGAGGCTATTGTTGGTTATTTTTGGCTATTGAAAGTTATTTCATCTTATGTTATTATTGGTTATTTTAGGCTATATTATCATAAATTATTTGTGCCTATTGTTGGTTATTCTATTGGTGGTTATTGGTGCCTATATATTATATTGGTGGTTATTGGTTGTTTTTTTTTTAATGGCCATTAGTGGAGCCATTTTATTAATGGTTATTGGTGGATATTGGTGATTATTTTATGTTAAATTATCATAGGTTATTTATGGTTAATAGTCACTATTATATTAATGGTTATTGGTGGTTATTCTATTAGTGACTATTGTTGGTTATTTTATTGTAGGCCATTGGTGGTTATTTTATTAGTGGCTATTGATGACTATTTTATTGTAGGCCATTAGTGGTTATTTTGTTAGTGGCTATTGATGACTATTTTATTGTAGGCCATTGGTGGTTACTTTATTATTGGTTATTGATGATTATTTTATTAGTGATTATTTTATTAATGGTTAATGGTGATTATTCTACTATAAGCTATTGGTAGTTATTTTATTGCAGGCCATTCTAAATTATTTACCTTAAGTCATCATATTTTATTTTAGATTATTTTAAATTGTTATATTTAGGATAAAATAATTTATAATAACATAAATTAAACTGACCTTAAATAATTTAAAGTATAATTTAAGGTTAGTTGAATAATTTAATTTAAAATAACTTATAGTAAAAAACTTATAATAAACTAGCTAGGATACCTTTAAAGTAGAATAATGTATAATAATTTATAATAGTTTATAATAACTTAAGGTATTTAAAACAACAACATAAAAATAAACCTAGTCACCTTTGTGAATTATAATAATGAATTATGTCAACTAGTAATGAAACATGATGAGTCTATAGTGATATTATAATGAAATAACTTTAACTAGGGTGAAATCATTAAAATGCAATGAACTTATTTCAATTAAAAAATCCCATAGTGATTTAGGTTAGCGAATTACACCCCATTTTTGTACTAGTGAATGGTCCATTGATAACCATATGAAAGATTCCAAAAATTTTCCTTTATATTAGTTTTGATTACTCGGCACTAGAATTATATGGATACATTTTACTATGCCTTGAATAGGTCAATACATAAGAATGAAACATGATTTTTTTTATGATTCACATTTGGAGATTGACAAATTATGGATTCTTATTATAATTAAAAAAAAAACAATTAAGAAAAAATCTCAATCACATTCACTCAAATACAATATTTTATACAACTAATAATTGTTCAAATAATACATTGTGCTCAAGGTTTGATATTATTACTTAGCCTTTAATTCTTCTGGTGTTACAAAACATGGTCAAATTTATATGACATTATCAATAATTTGAACATGATATTTTTTTATTTGTTGCATTGATTACAATAATTTTTTCCCAAGCGAACAAGTTGGTGGTTGGTGCAGTGAAAAGGTTACAAACATTAGCTAGATATGAATTAAATGATACATATCTTCAAACACCTTAGAGGAACATATTATATTATACAATCATTGAATATTCAATCTTTACACCAAAAATCATGATGACGTAATGATGCATTATAACATTCAAGCATCTCATATATTATGTTTGAAGGAAACTCACACTAAAACGTCACAAGGTTCAATAAATTGGGTACAATATATATATAGAACTAAAATCAATGATTATTCATAAACCACCCACCTATGGTCTTCACACCAACAAGGCATGTAGCATGACTTGAATGTGTTGTTATAGTGTTGGTTACTCTTTAAGATATCTCACAGTATTGCTACTCCTTGATTAGGTCCATGAACAATACTTCAACTTTTTGGCAATTCAAGTTCCAAATTATTGAAATCCAAACCTTTTTTATACACATTTAATCCTGAAAAATCAGTTTTTTATAAGTATAATGCTTGCATCGAATCAAGGAGTGCACAACAAAGGAAATTTAGATGTGAAATTAAATGAGTCTATCCTCACACAAGATGTGTTTGCATCAGTTCTCAAACAATATGTGAACACTTTGTTCAAAACCTTTTTGACCTTCCTTTTGGACCATAAAGTTGAGCCCTAGATGAATTCAGTACACCAAAATTAACAATAATGAAACACTTTCACCACATAAAATTACATAAGTTTGGACATTAACATGCTACATGCCAGTAACTTAAATTTATACATGTTATTCTAGGGGTGGTACATCAAGATCATCATCACCTGTTGTGGTCATCGTATTCAAGACTTGAGGTTCTGGTTTGATTAACTTCTGTTGTTGAGACTCTACTATTGGACTTGATATTGTATTTGGCACAATGTTACGAACATCAACCACATCTTGTTTACACTCGTATATAGAACTCTTTGAAGTTTTTTGGGCTATGTCCATTTTTCCAGTAAGTGGTTCCTGAATTGTTCTACCTTGAAGTACCCTTTGAGCCAAACAGGTGGGTGCATATGCTTGCATGACAGTAGATACTAAAGGCATTGTCACAACCAGATGCCCATTAGTTGTTGAACGTTGGGCAATGCTTGCATCTGTCTTGACCTGGTAGTAACCACAACTTATTATGGTGAACTATAAAGTGAGGTTATGGCTAACATTCCATCTTGCGACTTTTGTTTGATATATTTCACATAAGTGAAGAGAAGATTAATACATGATAACATCAAATCAAAGATTGTGGTAGAATACACTGTTTGAACTGGGGAAAATGCTGGGTTGAAAAGAAATCTCACCTCAGAAGGAAGATGCAATTGCAGTAACTTGCCCTTAACTAAAATGCGCACTAGATAAGGTTGGACATCGACATCAATCAATGATGTATCAAGGTACCGACCAACAACCACATCCAATACAAGTGCGTTTTCACAAATGTCATCATGCAATTTGAACTCCCACCTGATTCATTAGCATGTTCCACCTTGTCTTGGTGTAAAATTAAAGAACATGGTTGTTTTACACATATATATACCCACTTCATGTGTCTATAATTTATGTCTCACTTTTTCATGTGATAAGTGACTGCATTCATTATGTTCTTCAATGTCCAATGGATATAAGCATGATGAAGATGACAAAATTTCACATACCCGCCTTCATTTTTTTGATAGATTCGACCTTCAATTGGTAGTGGATCAAACCCATTGCGTCTCTTGGACACTTTTTCTTCTTTCCTTATCTGCATCATCACAAAACACTATAATGCATTCAAGTGGTACATTGCTCATAGAAGGGAGTCATCTCTTGGAAATTTGTAACAAAAAAAATCCAAGTGATAAATGTTCAAATGATGGTCAAGTGGATAACTGAGGTTGTCTTTGTATCATTTTCACGAAGTTTTAGTAACTCTTTGTGTTCAGCCACTCGAGTAGCAGGTGAGTATTCTCGTATTGCTTCTCCTTTGTCATTCTTGCACCTATTTCACCATCCTCACCACTAATATTCATGGAACCATTTGTGCATGATCATTATGTATTTCATAAATAAGGATTCAATGCTTCTTATGGGGGAATATTTCATAAGACATACACTTCAGACTTTACTTGCTCGAAGGTAATAGGTGCACTGTTGTTCTGTTGCAATTCCTCTTTGAGGATAGAAATCTCCTGCAAGCTCTTCCAATGTAAAGAGCACATTAAAGAGAGATTGCTTCTTGAATAATGGAATGTTTATGGCATTTCCTAGTGACAAAAAAATGGATGGAGAAATAAATCTTCCATCTTGGAAGGGCTTTACAAATGGGATAAGGATACATTTGAGTGGAAGTTACATGTACATGGGAACTTTTCAAACATGCAATATTGCAATATTGATACTTCGTTGGTACTTGACAAACCTGGAAAGCCTCAATTCTTTCTGTGGGCTTGATCTCCCAAGCATCCAGCCGCTTCACACAAAACATCACAAATCTTGAATTTTGCAACCACTAGTCCATTACTAAATGCACAAGAGAGCACAAAGTGGAAAGCCTCATGCACTAGAAACTGGAGGCTGACCTTTAAATGTGGAAGCTCTGTTATCACAAACTTGCGGTACCCACCCCAATCAGAACATGGATTCCCTGTAAGGAACCTTTCATCCCATAAAATGGTAAATAAGATTTAGAATATCTCCTAATTTTAGAGGAGAATTAGTGCATCATATGTAGATACATAAGTTCCTCCACAAATCATCCACCTTCAATCTTTGGGGGAGGATGTGAGAAATTTGGAACCAGTTCATTGGATCCCTCTTATGTGCACAATGTCAAAAACCCTAATTTTGCAGCTCTACAACTGAAGCAATGTATGCTAGTTGATATTTAGTGCAAGATGAAGTAAACATGATAACATTCTTTCCAAATGTAGCATATTTCTGTCAATTGAAAAAGAAAACTTATTGTCCTACAGTTCTCTAAGGTGTAAGTTAGCCTTTAGGGTTGTGACAGATGGTAATTGTTGAAGGTCCACAAAATTCAACGTAAGGTCAAGCTTCTCCAAAGCCTCACAATGCTCCAACCCTTCCACCTACAACAATTAGTGTGTATGATAGGCAAATGGATTCACCAAAGTGAGGGATGAACGTCAACATAGCAAATGGTAGGCAACACACACCTTCACAATGTTGTTCATTGCCAAATTAAGATACTGTAGCTCCTTCAAGCGGTTCATATTTTCTGTTAGAGGAACAAAAGCAACACACCAATATAACAATCATAAGGATTGAAAGAGCACCATGGTCTATAAATACAAAATATGAGGTTTGTAATTCCAGTTTACTTTGAGAGGTGGACACACCATACCTTTGACATCCTCTTGCATATAATCTACAATACAAAAAACTATTTATTACAAAGTTGGAGCCTTCCTTCTGTGTCTTTAGCATGTAGAGAAGAGGCTTCACATTGTTTACTAAATTCTCAAAGATGTTGATCAAAGCTAGACAAATCAAGAGCCTCTCTACAAGCTTTGTTTTCCATGCGTGTTGTGTCCCCACCTTTCTGATGGGATCTATAATTCAAGGCCATACAGAAAGACCCAAGTTTCTTTGGTCACACAACAGAGAGAGAGAAACAACAAGTGTTCAACCATGTCAAGAAACAAACAAAACACATATCAATAGGGCAATTTCACTTGTAAGAGATTTGGTTTCACATGTTTGTCAGAGATTGCATATAAACAAAGAGAGGAAAAGGCAGCAGCATCGTCTATACATGCATACCAAGACAGGCGATAAGATTGTTGGGCATATACAAAATGCGAAGGTGCGGGCATAAGATACCAAGAGTATCAATCCTTTCAATTCCTTCCTCCTGCAATACCAGCTCCTGTGTCACCCCAACTCCCCTCCCCTCTCCCCAACATTTTATTTCCTCCTCTACAATGTCAGTGCCATACCAAGACAGGTCAAGCAAGACTCAAACATGTTGCAACAACACCGATGTACCTCATCTTCACAAAACCGGTGAGAGTTTGAATGCACAAAAATAGTATATAAATCTGGAGGAGAAGGGGAAAAAAAATACAAAGAGAGAGTTTATGTTACCTCTAGAGTGTAGAGAACACATTCATTATGCTCAGATCGTCGCCTGATCATCTCCTCTGTGATTCCTGCTCCTCCCATCTTTTACCAAAAAAAAAAAAAAAAAAAAAAAACCTAACGTTTTCCCTTCCTATACTCCATTCAAGTCATGTTAATATGGTAGTCAATCACTGAAAAATAACAATGAGAATTGCAGCTAATATAATTCCTTACCACCACCCACACAAAGAGCAGCCAATGCACACTGGAACAAACAAGTAAACAAAGTTTAAACCTACTTCTTCCACACCATTTTTGTCTATCTCAAACAAGAAGAGACATTGCTATGGGGGGGAATTGCAATGGCTACTTTTGATGTGAGGAGGAGTGAGTGTCCTCGTGTTCGTTACTGCTGTTGTAATGCATGTGAAAGCAGTTGCTGCTAATCACTGAAAAACTGAAATTGTTCACGTTCTTCAACTGCTAAAAGTTAGGGGTTGCATTAGGGTTAGGGTTTGGGGCTCACTGGGCTTGCTTCTTTCTCTACCATTTGCGTCATTTTTTTCCTTAGGCAGGATCTGGGAGAGAGAGTGAGAGAGAGAGAGGGGAAGGGGAGATGGGAACCAATGTGAGGGTGACGCCCTTGAGTGGGGCGCACTCGGAGGCGCCGCTGTGCTACTTGTTGGAGGTGGACGATTTTCGATTCCTTTTGGATTGTGGCTGGACAGACACTTTCGACCTCTCTCTCCTCGAGCCTCTTGCAAGGTTCTTTTCTGCAATTATTAACCCTTTTTGAAAATTCTTTAAAGGACCAAAAAGCTGAAGCAAACCCTACCCTTCAAAATGTTCCTGAAACAAACACCACTTTAAGGCTTTTGGAAATAAGAATTCTGGAATCTGGAAAGTATTGGAAGGCCTGTTGTAGTTCCAAAATTGGCGAGCAATTGCACTGGCAACAGCGGTGAATGTCTTGTCGTTTGGTGCGTTTCAATGAGTCTTTCTTTTTTCTGTTTCTTGGGCTGGTCTTTGTGGCAGTGTTGCTCCAACTATTGATGCTGTGCTGCTGTCGTACCCGGACACTCTGCACTTGGGAGCACTTCCTTATGCTGTCAGCAAGCTTGGGCTCACTGCTACCATGTACTGCACACTGCCTGTTCATCATATGGGCCAAATGTACATGTATGATCACTACCTCTCTCGCTGGGTATGTGTTCATCATCATCACCTGTTACCAAAATCGGATATCAATATCTTCCATTTTTAGTTTTTCAACTCTTTTTGGGCTTTGGGTCACAAACTGATAGCTGACAGTCCTCGGTTTCAATCACTGTGGGTTTTACATTTTGATCTTTGCCACAAGGAAATTTTCTTGAACCCTTTTGGAAGATGGACAGGTTCTCTTTTGTCTTCCAGGCTTGGAAGCACCAGTGTGTTATTTGCTGCTGCCTCCTGTATTTTCCTGCTGGCTGACAGTGCAGGTTGAATGATGTTTGTGTGGGTGTGTAGGCTGTCTCAAATTTCGACTTGTTCAACTTGGATGATGTAGATTCTGCCTTTGTTAATTCCATTCAGCTCAAATACTCACAGCACCAAGCTCTGTCAGGTGCCCCACCTTTTCCTGCTGCAGAAACTTAGAGTTCACAATGTTATGTTGAATCAGATGGCAGCAATTTCTTAGAATGTTGACTGAGGTTTTTTCTTTTGACTATTGCATCATGATCTGTTCAGAAAACTTATTAAAAAATATGCCTCTGGGTGCAGGGAAGGGTGAAGGAATTATAATCACACCGTATGCATCTGGACATCTCTTAGGGGGCACAATATGGAAAATCTCAAAGGATACTGAGGAAATCATCTATGCAGTTGATTTCAACCATCGTAAAGAGAGGTACTGGCCTTGGTGAAGGGTGTATTTTTCAAGTGTCGGATATGCATAAGCAACATTTGGCACTGATGTTTTCTTTAGGGTCTATCATTGCTGCAAACATGTTGTTGCATTTGAATCTGGATTGCCAGTCATTGGTTTGAGTATTCAAAATTTACTCATCTGATCAACTACTTTGGTTCCCTTCATGTGCAGACATCTGAATGGAACAGTTTTGGAGACATTTGTGCGACCTGCAGTCCTTATTACAGATGCATTTAATGCGCTCAACAACCAGGCCCCTCGGAGGCAACGAGATCAGGAATTTGTTGGTAGCACTTTTCTCTCCTTTTGAATCTAGAGGGACTGTGTTTGTATAAACCTTCTCATTTGTGGCAAGGGAAGAGTTCTTGTGACAAACATGTCAGTCAACTTCTTCTTATGGTCTCTATGGCAATTCTGTGTCTTGATGATCACCCATGTATTGATCCACTTTTCAGACATGATCATGAAGGTGTTGCGAGCAGATGGCAATGTATTATTGCCAGTGGAATCAGCAGGGCGTGTTTTGGAGCTTATCCTGCATTTAGAAAGTGTATGTGCATACTTGTTCATGTACCTATGACATTATCTATGCTCCCTATGGCTGTAGGATATAACTTTTCTTATTAGCCACTCAGAGCAAGATCATGAACCCAACACCTTTCAGCTTGTCAAAGGAAAATATAGATACCAAATACCTGTTATTTGAGCTGGCAAACTTCACACAGAAGGCACTAAGGTTACTGAGCATTAATTTTGCAGCATTGGTCATACCACCGATTAACCTACCCCATGGCCCTTCTCACAAACGTCGCCCACAGCACCGTGGAGTTTGCAAAGAGCTTGTTGGAGTGGATGAGTGATTCAATAGCCAAGTCTTTTGAGAGTTCAAGAGAGAATTCCTTTCTTCTCAAGTAAGAATTGCTCCTGTTCATACTGATGAGATATGTGAAGGTCGATAATCCCACTGCGTTGGAGTCTTCTTACATGCAGGAAGTGGAATACTCTTAGAGCCTTGGAGAGAAGATGTGTAGGATTTTGTGGCTTGTAGGTTCCTAGAGTTGGTTGCTGCCATTCATGTTGTGGTTGATGGAGAGACAATTGTTGCTATTGTTCATGCTGCATTGTTTTTCTGTCATGCTTTCTTTAATTTGTGTTTCGGGCACTATTGTTCATACAGCTTTTTTTGTTTTCTTGTTTTTTTTTTTTTTTTTTTTTTTTTTTTTTTTTTGGCTTTTTGTTTGTTTTGTCTTTCCTGATTTGGAACTTTCTGTGGCTTCTTGAAGAACTGTTAACCTTGCTGTGTTTTTTCTTCATCATGAGAATGGAGATTTCTCTATTCTTATGAAGGATATTTCTTTAATTTGTGTTTCTGTTCATCCTCTTACAGTGTTCTGTTAATTTTCCTCATTGCTTGGTTTGGAAATTTCAGTAAGAGTTTTATGACTTGTAGGTACCTGAAGTTGTGCCATAAGCGTAAGGAGTTTGATGAGTTGCAAGCAGGCCCTAAGGTGTATATCTGTTGTGGCTACTCTTGAATCTGCATGTCACATTCGTGTTAGGAGAAGAACCTCATGATATGTGAGCACCTCAAGCAGCAATTTTTTTGTTGTTTGGGCAGTTGTTTTGGACAATTTTTGTGTATCATTTTGGCTCCTGTGAAGCTTTCTGGACTTATTCTACTCTTGAGAGTGGGAAAGAGATGAAGGCAGTATTTAAGAGGGGAGCATTGGGTTTTGTGAAAGGTTGTCTTTGCTTCAATGGCTAGCCTGGAGGCAGGCTTTGCTCGAGAGCTCTTCACTGAGTGGGCAAAGGACTCACGAAACCTGGTTCTGTTTACAGAAAGGGGTCAGGTCTGTTATACACTAAACAGAACTGCTATTTTACATCTTAGTATTGCAGGTAGTTTGGGAGCTCTTACATTTCTGAAGATTGTAAGTCTTTGCAGCACCTCATGTGTCTTGTAATGATGTAAATATAGTACAACTGAGGCACAAAATTGTCATTGTGAGTTAGCCAGTAAATCTCAAAGCACTAGTTGTGGGAACAATTTCTCACTTTTGTACTGAATTCATGCAGATGGGGACACTAGCAAAAAAGTTACAAGCTGAGCCCCCTCCCAAGGTGGTGAAAGTGACATTGAGTGAGAAAATTCCCTTGAGTGGTGATGAGCTCAAAGCATATGAAGAAGAACAGAGCCGACTCAAAGAAGAGGCCAAGCAAACAAACATGCCTATAGAGGATGAGAGTCATCCTTCTCCTCGAAGTACTGCTGGGACTGGTCCTCTTGCAATTAACATTGCAGAACCTGGTGGTGGTTCTCAATTGCCAATTGAAGGTCTGCTGCCCACCTTGCATCCAAGAGTTTAGAAAATTCTGGCATTGTGGGTGCATGTAGGTTCCTCAGTGCAGTGCTCAAATTTGAACTTATGGGTCATGGATGCAGGAGGACTTGTCACAGGAGGAGCACCTTTGCAGCATGAGGTGTTGATCGATGGATTTTCTGCACCAACCAATACTGCAGCCCCTATGTTTCCTTATCATGAGAACACAAGTGAATGGGATGAATATGGGGAGCTCATAAATCCTGATGATTATGTCATCAGAGAGGCAGAGTTGATGGACTACACCAATACACAGCCGGTCTTTGTTTCTACACCTCCTCTGTGTTTGAAGAGTGTGGCTAGAAATTGTGTGTATGCAACATTTGACAATGTCATAGAGTACTGGATGTGATGTGACTGCAGGTTGATCATAATGGACCAAATCTAGCCAATCTTGTTGAACAGGACATATGCATATATTCATGAAGGTTGTTGAAGATGTGTCAAAAGTTATGTTGTGGTGCAGGCACCTGCCATTAAGGATGCTGAAGAAAGACCTGATCCTGAAGCAGAGGAGATGCTTCTTATTGAAAAGCCCTCCAAAGTTGTTGAAACAGACATCACAGTAAGGATTTGTTTGTGCAGTAAACTTCAAAGGATTCTTGTGTGCTACCTTCACCTCGATCTACCTTTTCTGCTAGAGATCTCAAGCTTAGTATTTTTGGCTGGAATCTAAATCTATTTGCATGCACTTGCTGTTCCTGTTGTTACATGCTTTTGTAGAGAGGACATTATAAAACCTATTGTGAACATATACACAATCTGAATGCTGTAGTGCAATCCCATTATTAAGCAAGTTACAGTCTGCACTTGACTGAAGTACAAGATTTTTGGTCTTCAAGCATGCTCAGGGTGTCAAATGCTGATTGGGCAAACAGGTGCAAGTGAAATGTGGTTTGCAGTACATTGACTTCGAAGGGCGCTCTGATGGACGTTCCATCAAAAACATACTAGCCCATGTGGCTCCTCTTAAGCTTGTAAGATTGTATCAGTGATATGTGGTCAATGAAGCACTGTTCAGATTACTTTGTGTTCGTATGCTTGTTGGACTTACAGCATGAGCTGGTAAACTTGCATGGCGATAAGAGCCTTATACAATTCTTCTTTGGAAGTTGCATAATGTACTTTGACTGTTGCTATTGTGCAAACAACTCCTCAGCATTTTTGTGTGTTTTTGGAGTTGGGTCTCCTCCTATGTTGTTGGATTTGAAATGTTTATACCTTGTTGTTGGGTCATCTCTCACTTTTCAGATTGACTCAAAATATAAGTTCTCTCTACTTATTGAATTTTTTCCTCATTGGAGGTACCTCAAAGCTGCACCGGTGTCTAGTCTCTGTTTCAACTAGTCACATCTGGGACAGAGATGAGTGTTTTCAATTTGCATTTACAAGTAAAATTGTTCATCTAACTACTGTTCTAATGGAGTCCATGAGATTTGGCATGGATGTAGGTGCTTATACATGGGTCAGCTGAGTCCACAGAACACCTGAGGCAGCACTGTCTGAAGCATGTTTGTCAATATGTATATGCACCCCGCATTGGTGAAGCGGTGGATGTGACTTCAGATCTTAGTGCATATAAGGTATCTTTAACCATGTTTCTGTGTTTCCAGTATGTACAGTTGACACTCTTCATGTCTTCTTGACTAATGTTTGCATGGCCTTCTGTGGATGTCTTGCAAGTTCATTACTACAATTACTATTTAAACTTTGAACCAAGAAAAGCTTTGTAGCTGCATTTTCATGACAGGATGTTAGAGAGAAGCCAGGTGCAATTGGATAGATACTGATTTTCACTCAGAAGCCTGTCTTTGGTGCTGGATTGTTGCTTTTCTTGCTTCAGAAGTAAGATAATGTTGGATTGTTTGTCTTTTGGAGAGCAGAAGATGACCCCTTAACAGATTATGTTTAGAATACACCACTGCAGAAATTCATATTTGTCATGAAATGTGGCAGGTTCGGTTGACAGAGCGGCTCATGAGCAATGTGCTGTTTAGGAAGGTAATGAGAATCACTTGGGTGATTTTAGGATTGGGCAACTAAGGGGCTGGGTTCAGTGTGCTGGTTCGGTATAGGATAGCATACACTAGTGCTAGTTGATGCAACCCCAGGATGGTTTTATAGAATGGTCCCTGAGCTGTGTTAGTTTCTTCTCAGAGTGTATGCACCTTCTATGGTTTCATGCAGCTCCCATAGGAGGCTGACTATTGTTATTGTTTTTCGTAGCAGCTAGGGGACTATGAAGTTGCATGGGTGGATGGAGAAGTTGGAAACCAGGAAGAAAATGAGATCCTTCCCCTTCTTCCCTCTCAAGAACCCCCTCCACACAAAGCTGTCTTTGTTGGTGACTTGCGGCTTGCTGATTTCAAGCAACTCTTGGCAACGAAAGGCGTGCAGGTATTAGCCCTCTTTCATGTTTTCACATATATTGTCACTCAATTCATTCCATGAGGGCAAAGAGTCTATGTCCCAAAAGGATTTACCAGGTACTAACTTATGAATATATTAATCTCACTTGTTGACATTTGAAATTAGTTCATTCTTGGAGGCTGTGAATATTGTTCTATCCTACATCATTCCTTGTCAATTGCTACCCACAAACAAGTGGTGGGAAGTGGATTTCATCTGTGTAAAACTGTACATTGATTTGATTGTCAACAGGCTGAGTTTGCTGGTGGGGTGTTACGCTGTGCGGATGCATTCACAGTGCGCAAGGTGAGAACTTCTGCTGGTAATCCGTGATTTTTTAAGGAGCTCTTGAAAAATGGAAGAGGCTCTGCAGGGTGCCAGGTAGAACTTCAGTTTATGAAAAGTGAGGTGACAAATACATGACAATGTTATAGTCTTTGTTTCAGAGAATTTGTTGTTGCTGCAACTGTGTGTGCAACCCTTTGGGTAGATTTTCTAAATTGATCTTGCTACAGTAAGAGATAAGGGGGATTGAAGGAAGCTAAAGTCTTGGCAGCCATGCATATTAATGTTCTTGCTGCTGCAAGTGAAACTGACTCAGTTGTGTTCATGTACTACAGAGTGGGGGAAGCCAGCAGTTGGTGATTGAGGGCCCTCTGTCAGAGGACTACTACAGGCTACGAGAGTTACTGTACTCACAATTTTACATGCTATAGCTTTCCCAAGCAGCAGCTCCTGTACAGCTGGCTTTTCGCCAACCACATTTTGCTGATCATGGCGCTTCTTTTTGTTAGCACACAATTAGATTCTAGTTTAGCACAGCTCTTGCCCTTGTGAGATCCAGGGAAAAGGTAGTAAGTCATTGTGTCATGTGAGACATCGATCTCTGTGTGTACGCAGCAGCAGCTGTCACATATTTGGTTTTAGGAAAGCATCAGAAGTCTCAACACGTACTCTTTATTGGGGGCTGGAAAGAAAATGGAAATCAAAGCATTTACTTCAATATCTTCAATTTTATTGTATTACAGAGAACAAATCTCTCTTCATTGAATTTTCAGACTACTAACTGAATGCATGTTTGATGTTATTATTATTATTCCAGCAGGCTAGTGGTGGTGGTGGTGTTGTTCAACAGGGGGCTCTGGTCTTAGCCTGGTTGCAAAACCAACAGATTTGTTGCTAAGCTGTACTGCATGTCTACCAGCATCAGCAGCATAAGCCTTTCTCTCTTTTCTAGTGCCAGATCCAGAAGGATGAAACTAGAGTCGTAGTTTTAGTAGTAGTGTAAGAATGTCGCTGACCTATTAGGTGATCAGCCTGCTGGCTGCTGTTGCATCTGGTGTTGGAATGCTTCGAGTGTGGTTGGTTTCGAGTGTGGGAAATACAGAGGAGTTGGCTCCTCTGCCATTGACTAGATGCTGGGCCTGGCAGGGGGCAGAGAAGCTCTTCTCTCAAAAAAGAAGAAAATGAGAGCCACTTCACACAAGTCACACAATCTGTAGCAAAACTCAGATAAGATACTTGATATATTTTTCAATTGGGTTTTCCCATTTTGCACAATGCGAAGTGTTTCAAAAGTAGACAAGGAACTTACTATGACACAGTTATCCTTAAAGTCGCCATGTGTTTGGGACCTAGTTTGACCCTCTAATCCCTGTTTCATCCCCAATTTGAGCCTACCCTTAAAGTGAGCAAAATTGGGTACCACTTTGTGAAACTGGGTATCAGTTCGGAAGATTTGTATTATCTTATTCTGATTAAGGCTTGATTTTAAACTAAGAATAGACGCAGGTAATGCAAATCGAAAAATGCAGATGAAATTTCCCCGAGGACAAATTTATATGAGGAATCAAGTTTGGTTCCTTGTTTTTTTTCCCCTCTGTACCTTTTTCATCCTGGCTGCTCATTTCGTCCTCAATTTCTCTGAAACTGGGGCCGAGTAGCCCCAAAATGATCCCCAGTTTGGCCTACTTTACCAATAAATCTAGTAATGCATTCAATTGGGTGTTACCATTTTGCAAGTTTTTATGGGCTTCAAAACTAGTCAAGAAACTTGGTAAAATAATGAGTTGAATTGGGTTTTACCATTTTGCACATTTCATGGGCTTCGAATTCACAGGGAGTTTTTTATTAAACAAATTGTGCCAAAAAAAATATTGGCGAATTTTTCCTTAAAAAATTAGAAAAATTAGTTAAATTTATACTAGAACAAGAAAAAATTTCTCAAAATTTCCAGATATTTTGGCCCCCCTCCCCCAACAAAAAAAAAAAAAAAGTCCGAAAAATATCACTGCTACCAAACTACACAACCACTGTGGCCTAGGGCAAGCTTCCACATTGACAAAATGAACAATTAATATCTTTCAAAAATTCAATTCATTTTCAACATTTTGAAATGATTAATTTTGAAATGATCTACAATAATCTAGTACCATATTGTTATACGAGTAGTGAAATTATTCATGTCGTCGCCTATGTTAATTATAACTGTTTCCAACAGCTTAGCTTCATATTTTCACAAAATTTCATTTTTTTACTTAAGAGGATCGTCTAACAACAAAACTGAGTACGGTAAGGTATTGAAGGTTGGCAAACATTGTCCCTCTCCAAGAAATTTTTATCAACTTCTAAAAATTGTCATCTTCACGCTGTGAATCTTTATTCAAATTGGATTATTAATTGCACACCAATTCTTCATCATCATCATCATCATTAAGTGTACACATTAAGACAACAATAAGAACTTTCACAGAAAAAAAAGAAGGAAAACATTGAAGAAATATGAGTAGATAGATGTCCAAACTAATTCATGAATTCAAATTTTGGACACCTGCAGTTTGAACTTGGGGGGGGGGTTGGGAAGGATTGATTCCAGGGCTGTTTGCACGTAGTATTGTTAATTGCCCATCATTCAAGAAGTTGCATATGCAATGAGGATATTTTGGTTTTGGGTTTGTAGTTTGTACCAAGAAGATAAATGAGAGCTATTGTGGTTGCATTTGCAGTGTCAGTCCATTTATGATGTTGAAGATTTGGATGTTTTGGGTGGATGGATGGGTAGGTAGGTAGGTTAGAGGAATTATATAACTAGTATTGAAAAAAAAATTACTAAAAAGAAAAGGGCAAGTAAACATATTTAGGTGAACAACTCAATACGGTGTAAGTAATAGCACCATAGTTACACCATCACTCAAATGCGTATTGATCTATTTGCATCAAACTAGGTCAGGCGTCAGAAGGGTGATCTGTGTGCATGATAAAAAAAACACCCATTAGCCAGAAGTGATTCCTATTGAGGATTTGAATTAAAATTAGTTGAACTTCTTCAATTACTCCCAGCACCAAAAAAGTCTTCCAATCGACTGTACACACAAATCAGCCAGCCAGAAACAACCCCACCCAATTTGCATTTTTAGAAAAAATCCATCCACATCTCTCTCCTCTCTGGCAGCTGCCTCTCAACAAAAATTCTACCCTCCTCAACTTGAGGCCTGAATCACACCCTGCCATTCCTTATGCAAATCGAGAATATGCGATTTTCTAAGTGGGTGTGAATAATTTGGTGAGAAAAACACCCAAATTCCAGTCAATCCTACTACTACACATGAGAGCATTGCTTAGAGATTTGGTAGAAAACATTTGTTTATTTGTTGGAATTGATTTCATAGGCAAGGATATTGTGTTGAGATTCATTATAGAGTATAGTAGCTCAAGGGATTTTGGCCCCTAGGTAGTAATAATAGGTCTGTCTATTTTTATATGAGGATTTTTGAAAGAATCTGATATTTTGTGCTTGTGTTGAAACTTGAGATTAGTTATTATAGAGTTATAATAATATCTTCAAGGATTTTGGTTTCTTTTAGAGGATTTTTTTGAAGATTATATCTTTGCATGGTGACATATAATTGAGTTTCCATAATTCTTTTTTTGCCTTAAGATACTTTTTAATGTAAATGGCAAGGCCACAGTGTGACACACCCCTTGTTAGTATAGTATACCAACTCAAAGCATGTGGAATATTGTGTTTAGATTGACTGGATAAAATGAGAACATGGCTTGCCAGTATTTACAATTGCTAGCTTTTTTTGGAAACAAACAAGTTGAAACCATTTGACTGTGCAGTGGGCCCATGCTGCATAATGAAAACGCAAGTTTGTTATATGCATAATACCGTAGTATCTCAGTGGAGTCCTTACACCCGCAGTCTGTGCAGGTCTTAGTTTTATATGGGAATATGATATAACTTACCCACGTCCAATCGCTCATTTGGAAACAACTTTGCACATTCCTGAATCCTGATACCTAGAAGTTGTTGAATGGTTTAATAAAAATAAATTCCAAACGATCGTGTACCAAGAAGTTCCATCCATCGCATGAAGTACCCATGCTCTTTAAGAAGAGGTATTAGCCAGTGTATTGTCAGTGAGGTAAGGGTAAACATAAAATTTTCAAAAAGTTTATAAGCGAGGTAAAGTCATACAAGGTTGAAAAATAATCCAAACTATGTGATCAACCTAACCGTATATAAGCATTGCAAAATTGTCATTCCAGGTAAGTACTACGGGTGAAGGTAACTGAGGAACGTTTACACTTTTCACAGGGTAAGGTTAGGGGTAAATATTCCACCATTTGCCCTATACTTGCCATGATAGTTAAAGTGCATGAATGTAGGGTAAATAAAAGTATTTACACAATTATGGCACATTTCAAGTGAAAAAAAACAACTACTTGTGCAACTTTAAGGTATTAACAATTGCAAATAAATATATTAACACATGTATCCAATTGGGATTGGAAAAACCCCAATTAACCTGGACCTTTACCATTTTCATAAAAGGCTAAATACCCCTTACATGATTAGGTAATAACTAATATTAGGGTGCAAACAAGATAACATGAGCCACACCCACCTACTTTTTGATTGCTTTTGGGATTGCTTTTGGGGAAATATTTAAAAAATATTATTCGAATATTTTTGAAAAAAATTCGAAAAAATCTTAAAAGAATTAAAAAAATTTCTTCATATTATTTTATAAAGGTTCATGTTCAAAATTTGTCCAAAAATGTCATTTTCAAAAAAATTCAAATCCATTTACAAGTTTTTTTACTATTTAAAAGCATGTGTTATATATTTAATGAGTGTTTTTGTTATTTTTTTATTCATTGGATTAATTTCAAATTAATTCACATGTTTCCATGATATGTTAAAAATAAAACTATATAATTTTTTTTAATAATTTCAATATCAAATTAAATTATGACTTTAGAACATGAAAAAACCAAGCAAACGTTACACTTGCTATGCTACGTGCTATTGTGATTGCACCCATTACTTCTTAATTTCTTTTATGGGAGATGAAAAACCTTGCAAGAGGGGATACCATTAAGCAAATTAGTTGCTTCTCCAAAATAAAATAAATTTATCCATAGTTTTCATTACTATATGCATTATATTTTTGGGTGCATTTATTAATTTTCGTACACCAACTCTATCTAAGGGTATTAAACATAATTATCCTATCCAATGTTAATTGGTAATTTGATTTTTAAAAAAAAGTCTTTGATTTCATTTTTTCAATTTCTACATATTAAAGAATCTTTGGTTTTAGTTTTTTGAATTTCTTTGGAATAAAGTCCTCTCTTTCCAATCTTTTCAAACACCTTCAAGGAATCAATAGGTTACAAAGGGTTTTTTGACCAATTCTTAAATTTTTGAGAAGCATGGTTGTATATTGAAATCATTTCTTTTGATTTTTGACAATCATATTTGTATGTTTAAAAAATTGTTATGGTAGGCACAAATTATTTGGTGTTATTTTAAAATAATTTCCCAACATTGACCTCCAATCAGAATAAGGGTAAGTTACAAACATTTACACCATATAGATGTAAAATGGGCTAGAGTATAATCCACAATATTTTAGATTTTCTTGCACAATTCTTAAGCCAACAACTTTCAAGGTTCTTTCAACAATTTTTCTAGGTGTTAAAATTGACATTTAGTGTGACTCTTTTCTTTAAAAATGTGACAAATGAATAAATGTATTCTAAAGTTTTTGATTGCCAAATTTGTACTTATTTTTATTTTATTTTTTTGCCCAAGTTCTATGTCAATTTTCAATAGCTAACCAAAACACGGAAGAATTTTAAAAAGCTTTTACTTTCATTTTACAAAAAAACTAAAATTTCATAAATTGTTTTATGCATGATTGAAATTTGTGCTTTAATACAAAATTGAAGAAAATACCTTGGGTCCCTTAGAGAGCGATGCTTTAATCAAGACATTCATAAATAAGAGCCTTTTAACCATAAGGCTATTGTCTCTTGTTAAAAGGGGGCTCTATGTTAGTCATTCCAATGTCAATCCTATGGGTTGTATGGCAATAAAGAAGGAGGGTTGGGTAATGAAAGAAGGGGAAGAATGGTAGGGTTTTGTAGGGGTAATGGCATGTGACATGGGTTGGCGTTAAGGGGACTCCAATATTTAAGTTTATGTTTATTGAAAATGATGGCAAATAGTGATCATATCAAATTTTAATTCAAATTTAGATGTTGGCGGATTTGTAAATTTTTAATGTCAAAGTTGAGATGTGGAATTATGCTTCGGAAAAAGAAGATGTAAGTGCTTTCCTCCTTTTCAACTAGTGGTGAGGGGTGAAAACACATTAAACCCACAAAAAATTGTAGTCACAAGTACAATCTTTCTACAATTAAACTTTTTGCTAACATATGGACCTCACATCTTGGATTATTTTTACTTGTTTTAAGTATATTTGATTAGTTTTTAATTAAATTTAATAAATTATTTTGAATATTTCAACAATCATTGAAGAATTTGAATGTATGGAATATATTTGTGACCAAATAATACCCATCACAAAGTTTGAAAATTTGAATATGTACTTAAAAAGGTAAGGTTGATGATGGAAGTTTTGGGTGAATTTTTTTGTTGGTGCATAATATTGATATACATTAATTAAATCTAAAACAATTTAAAAAATTAAAACTTTTGGATGAAATTTCACTCAAAAAATGTGTTTTTTTGCATTTTTAGCAATGAATGCATAATAATATTTTCCTTTCAGGAAAAAACCACTACCATATCAAAGAGGAGGAGATTTTATAGATGGGCATTGCATTATTTTTTCAATTTCCTTTTGTTTGGTAATGTTTCATGAATCACAAACATGAAGCCCTATGATTGTTGAAAAATTATAAATTATATACTTTGTGTACATTGATTTTATTCAATCCTCTTCATCTAACGTTTGAATCAAGATTAATTTTGACTCCAAATGAACTTTGAGTTCCAAAATGTTGTTGTGCAAATTTTAAAGTTTTTTGCTTATGCTTAGGTTAACCAAAGGATGCCACCAAGATTTTAGTTTACAACATATTGTAATACTTGTTATACATCACCTTTTTGGAACAAAAGTGGTTCACCCTTAATGTGCTTTCACCTTGACGACTAAAAGGGTGTTAGTTAACCATTTGCATGAACAAATGGTATTCAAGATAGGGTTTTATTTCACCACAACAAAAGGTGTCCTTGTATGCCAAATGATTTCATTGGATTTGGAGTGACTTCACTAGTTGTAGTGAACAAGGACCAATGAAAAAATAGTGAATTCATTGGTCTAGTGAACATCACCCACATTTTGTAGTAGTGTTTGTGAAATTTTCAAGTGATAATAACTTCCAAGAATCATTTGTGACAATATGTGGATTCAATTTAAAAGGTGGGGTTGGTAGGGAAAAGGGAATGTGTGGGAAGACCATTAGTAGAAGATATTTGTGCATAATTGGGCAAGTAAAAACTTTTCAAGTGGGGATAGGATTATGGAAGTAGTTAAAGGGGCAAATGGGTTTTGCTATGAAATTGGTAAAAAAAAATCATTAACAAAACATTTCCAATTATATAGAATGGTGATCAAGGAGGAATTTTTGAATTGTGGCAGTCTATGTATAAACCATGGAGTTTTAAATGTTGGTAGGAGGATAAGAGGTGTGGCCATGAGTTTGAAGGGGTCCACATATTGTAGTAACTTTTTAAGCTCAACAACAATTAAATTGTTTGGGTGGATGCAAGTTTAAATGGTTCATTTTTGGTGTCACAATGGTAGTTTGTGCATGGTACATTGTGTTTAAATAATAACGATGAATAATATAATTTTAATTTTTTCAATTGAAAACTGATTATAAACTAATAATTTGATTATGAAGACATGTAAAATTAATTTTTGAAAATAACGCACTCATTATTAGTATTGAACTTTTGAGTGGATTGGTTAATTGATTAGATTGTGAAGAAATTGAAGAATTCACATTGAATTTCACTCCAAACTATTTATAATGAATAAGTATGTGTTGAGGAATGAAATAATAAACGTAGATTTGAAATCCTTTTCCTTAAGACCTTAATCAAATTTTAATTATGAACTTTTCAAAGTTCAAAATTCAACCTTATTTTCAAAAAGTCCCTTTGAAAGGGATTTTTTTTTTCTCAAGTTTTTTTAATATATAGCAATTGTTTTCAAATCTCTAGTTGGGCTTTTATTCATGTGAACTTTATGGGATTTTCTTTTATGACTTCCAAATTGCATCAAACCATAACAACTTAGGTCTCAGCCTACATTTGGGAGGGTTAGTAAGTGGTAGAATTTTAGTGATAAAAAATTACACTATTGAATTTTTTTAAAGTAACAACCATGTTCATTTGAAAGCTTTTTATCCAATCATAAAGAATTTTGCATTTGTTTAAAATGAGATGTGCCATGTAGCACATACATCCATTTTTGGAAAATTAATGTTTAATTTAAAAAAATTCCTCAATGTTTGAAATGGCAAAACTTAAGGAAATTATTATTTTTGGATGTTGAAATTTTGAAAATAATACTACTTATTTGTAATGCCTACATTTTCTACTTCATCATTGGGTTTTTTTCTTTTTCATAGTTTTCAAGGTTTGGTGGTTTTTCTTGTAAAAAGAATTTACAATGAATTTGGAGATAACAATTTAAATGCAATCAAGAACTTGATATATGCTTTAAGCACAATGAAGTAGGTACCTACATGTAGATGTAACCTGGATATTGACATCATAGGTATATATATATATATACATAATTTATCATCATTTTCAAATTTTTTTCCACCATAGTATTAGGTTAAAATATTCACATATTATTTTTTTCATTGTCGAAGTGGATTTTGATAAATATAATAGTTGTTCAATACACAAATGTTGAACTTGAAGTTGCATTATTGTAGTTTACACATTGGGGATAGGACAAGAGTATGTTAAAATAAATGGTTTTGATATTTACCCCTGTATTGGGCATTTTGAAAACAAAGTACTTGTGTTATTTGCACTACTAAGATTGATGGATGGGTTTTAAGGTGGTTGGATAATGTTTGATCAAAGGTTAAGTTGTTCGGTCAATTGTGAAGTGGAGAGTGTTGTGAGAAAACTCATGGATAATTTGGTCAATGTGAATGAGAGGACAATGTGTTTATATATTTTGGATAAGATCTTGATGAAACTTGTCATTTTGTAAGCAATACATGAAAGGGTGATATATATGTATGAGATTATCACTAGTTTGTAGGTGTGGTTCTAGACATCCAAATTTGACTAGATGGTCAATCATGTTATTCCCCATAATACATGTGTGAGATGTTACTTTGAGGAGATGGATTTGGTGGTTGTGTTGTTGTATATTGGAGAGGGTAACATGTAGAATATATTTGTGGGTGGTGGTGATGTGATGAAAGGGAAGTTCTTGTAATTGTGGAAAAAATAAAGAAAAACAAGGTTGTTTGTAAATATATAGATGGCTTTGTATGTTTTGGCAACTTGGGAAGTGAGATGATATATGAATGTTCCAGGATGAGGAATATACTTTTCAAGATTAATTCTCACAACAAGAACCAAGGGGTCAAAGTTCATAGTCCATCAAATGATGATGTCATAAGAGCCTTTTCACTCACAACTATCATAAAATGGACCTGATTTGTTTCTAATGACTTCCAACTTAGCCTCATAAGATTTTGTGATGTAACCAAAGTGATAATCATCCATAAAATAATTTAGCCAAATTTGACTACATACTAGATAGGAAAGTATTAAAAAACAGAATCCTTCTATGTTCTTGGCACCTACTAGAACTATCCCAATTTGAGGTTTTTTTAATAAAAAAAGACCTTCCAATTTTGAGTTTAAGTATATTCTAAAAAAATTAAAAGCTGTTGATTGGATGGGCCTGGGGCAAAATGATATGGGATAAAGTAATTGGGGTGGGGATGTTTGGGTTTTGCCCTCACTTCGACTACTCTATATACCTATACATAGGTAGATGAAAAGAATCTACCTATATATCAAAGCATATCAGCAGTCTCCTTGTACAATGAATTTTTAGAAAGATGTTCAACTTCGTCTCAAGAAAAAGGATTTTGCCTTACGAGACTCTTCTACAGGGCCTTAAGACTCGAACCTTGTAGAAAGCCCTTCCTTGACCCACTGGGACAACTTGTTGACATGCCTTTATCATTGAGTTCAAATGTTGGGACACCTACTTGACTCGAGGCGAGTCTTGAGGTGGGCATTATTCCCTGTAGACCCTTTAGGCTTGGTTCTTAAAACCAAACCCGAACTTGAATTTGGACTTGACTGAAAATCAAACACCTTCCAACATTGGTTCAAACTTCAAATAAGCAACATTTGTTAAAATAGAAAGCAAATCCATGCAATTCCCAAAACATGAACTAACACTTGATAAACGCTCATCAAAATGTTGGACCAAATGAGACCTACATCATTTGCATAGTCCTCCTTTACATGGAGAGTTGAGACCCAACAAACTAAAACTGGGCAAGGGATACACTCCACTAGGCTAAACACACAATGAACTATACAAATAAATAAAACAAATATTTAAGGGTATAGCACAATATGCATACTTCTATATTCTTGTTACCTGCTTTGAGAGAACATCCATGACAATTATTTTCTGCTTATTTCTGCATTGTGCTTTTGATGTGACTAAACACTTAATAATCACTTAGTAGTAGTGAATAAGTTTTGGGAGCAGATTAAATTGCAGATTTTCATTAGTGTATTAGAGTTGGGAACAGGTTCAAGAAGCTGCTTCTCTTAGTCTCAGTCAGTATATATACACATCGGTTTGCTGATATAGCATTGTTGGCAATCACCCTAGACATAATTTAGGCCCATGTCAAGCACGTGGACAAAATTTGTAGCATATTTGGAGGGCACCTTATATTCATCTATATATAAATCAGGAGGGATATTATGGCTACTCCTCAAGGATGGGAGGGAAATTATGCCTACTTGTAAGTGTAAGAACCATCCCCTTATTAAAGAGTAGGCATAAGAACCCTCCCATTCATATGCCTGGAGACATACATAGGTTTGGTTCATGAAATTTTTTGCTTCATGCTTTATGATAGGTAAATCCCATGGGTGGGGGACAGTCTCAAAATGCGAGGCTGGACTGAACTATCACATTATCGTGGGCCCCTTAGTTTGAGAATGCCTCCACCCCATGGATTTCCCTACACTTTAGATGAGGGTCCAGGGTCCACATTCCTAGGAATCAATTTGGACTCATTTGAAGCAAATTGAATCCTTAAGTTGAACCCTGCCGTGGACCCTAGCTTGCATCTTTGGTTCTTCAAATCATGAGCTGCCCTTTTTAGCTCTTTTTTTTCTTGGGGTTCAAATCAATTGACTTTCCCTCCAAAATGGTGTCATGTGGATTTAGCTCTGATTTGTCACTTTTCGATCTTGGATCATCATAGAAAGGTTGTGGGTCCAATTTATGGCTCTCATCCGATGGGATTGCTCTATTTCATTGAACCCTGGACCCTCATCTAAAGTAACCCAGAGTGGAAAGCTTCTAAAAAATCCATGGGAACTGTAGAAAAACTGGCCAACAAAGAACAGTCCCAAAACTATAAGTTGTAGCAAAAGATGGCCAAACTCTCCCTCAAACAATCATTTTTCTCAAAAATTGGTTGAGTTTAGTCCCCAAAAAACATGGAGCTTGTAACAGTGTATTTCATTTCATTTTTTTTTTTAAAATTCAAAATTTTGCCAAAGAGTGCCAGAAGCTTGGCCAGATGTTGGTTGGTTGAGATTCACATCCCCCCCTGTTTTTTCTGGCAAAATTTCGCCAAAAGAAAAAAAAAAGAAAAGAAAATGAAGTGATTTTGGAGTTTTTCAATTGCCACAAGTGAGAAGAAAAAACTGCTAAAAATTTTCAGCTTTTTACTTGATTTTGTAATGTGTAGCAAAAATATAGAAGGATGATTAAAGATTTGTACTTCATATTTGGTTTATAACCAGATTTGGCTAAATCTTTTCAGAAATGATCGCCACTTTTTCTAAAGCTTCCTATGGATGATAGCCTCTTTGGATACAAACAAAAACTTTTTAAAAAAACACACTGGAACTAGAGAATAGAGAGAGAGAGACACACACACACACACAACCAGTAATCAATCATAAGAGACGATTAAGGAAGTTGGGGAAGGAGTTGCCTGGAGAGCATCATCATCAAGTGTAGCTAGCGCTAGCTAGCCGTGTGCTTCAATCAAAGCTCCTCGACTGCGAGCGTGGATGAATCGATGATCAATGAACAGGCAGCTGCCTAAATTCGCACTGGAGTTATTCATGGTTGTGATAAATGTAGATTGAAGGAAAACTTGCATTTATTGATACAAAAGCAATCATCAGTTGCTGCCTCCAGGCTCCGGCTGATGGTGATCCGGATCAAGTTAAAATCAATTATTATAGTGCAGAAGAAACTCTCTCTGGTCGATGGACCGAATCATCTTTCCTTCATGATGTTGTAAGTTCCAGGCCCGCAGGGTTTCTTTTTCCAATTTTGTAATGTAGCCGAGGTGGCTATCATCTGGAAAGTGATATAGCCAAATTTAGCCACATGTACTAATATGGAAGTAGGAAAAAATAGAAATCTTTCTTTATTTTTGGCTACCTACTGGAACTAGTAATAAAAATCTGGCGGTTGGTTGGTAGATTTTTTTTCTGAAGTCTGGTGAATTTGGGCCTTTTTTTTATAATGGAAAATCCTTCCTTTAGGTTGAAATCATATTTTTCAGGTAGGGATTTGGCAAAACTTCACCAGTGAAAGAATCCCTGTTCCAGGCTGGTTTAAAAATTAATTATTATTTAATTTCTTAAATTTTTGTGACATAAAAAGAATGGTGAAAAATTCCCCAATTTTTGGTCCAAAAAAGAGGAAAAAAAATCTTGAAAAACAATTCTACCAACTGCCAGATTTTTCTTTAAATGATTGTAATTTTTGTACCTTTTTGCCCAAGGTGATGTGAGAAGTTGGAATAAGACCTGTTCAAATTTCGTACTACCTTGGCATGGATGGAGCTTCCACCCCCAAATAATATGCTTTTTCGAAATGTTGAAATTTTCAAAAAAAAATTTCTTTCAAAGAACAAAATGTTGTGAAGGAAAATAAGGAATCTTTTAGAATATTCTGTTTTTTGGCATGCAATCTTCACAATAGAATATAAAGGATTCAAAGAGTGAAATGTTGAACTTGCCATGGAACCACGGTTTTTTGTTTGGCCAAATTTGACAAGGTGGCGACAAAAACAACCTCCAGCGTGAAGGGTAAAATATATATTTTAAAAAAAATCATCCAAAGTTGCCATATTGTGAGGAAATGAAGTTTCAAGATGCCCTATTGTGACAATAGGTTCTTGGAGGTCACCAAAACAAGGGGTGTGTCACACTGTGGCCTTGCCAAGTACATTAAAAAGTATTTTGAGGCAAAAGAAGAATTATGGAAACTCAAATATTTCACCATGCAAAACTATAATCTTCAAAGAATCGTCTGAAAGAAACCAAAATCCTTCAAGATATTATAATTCTATAACTAATCTCAAGTTTCAACACTAGCCAAACTATCATCTTTCAATATTCCTCATATAAAAATAGACCTACTATGGAGGGGCCAAAATCCCTCAAGCTATTATACTCTATAATGAATCTAAACACAATATCCTTGCCTTGGTAGACAAGGCCAACAAAGTAAGGATTCTAAGAGAATTCTACATTCCTCTCTCTGACTTGTAGCCAAATTCAGCTCAAGCCTCTTGTTGATGGTCGCCAGTCCACCTACCTCCCAAAATTGGAAAAAAAAAACCCACTCTACGCGAGGGAAGTTGGAACTACTTACAATATTCGAAAAATATATTCTGCTTCGGTCGTTGACCTGAATATTCGAAGAAGATTTTTTGGGGCCGCTTAAAAAAGAAAGGCCAATTTGAAACTTATCTGCTGCAACAGCGACGCCTGGATGGCGGATTGCCCGAGGCAGTAGGAACCCTAGCTAGCTAGCTGGATGGATGGATGGATGGATGGATGGATGGACCGACCGATCTGATCCGACACCAAGTGTGTGTGTGTGGGAGAGGAAGGAAGGAAGGACCCTGGACAACGCGAGGAAGCAATAAATGACCTTGGCAGCCCAAAAGCTTCAAGCGTGTAGACAAGGTATGGAGGCTAGATCTGGACTTTGATTTCACACGGTACCTTAAGATCTGGTATTGATGACCTAATTATTTGTTGGGTTGAGTTGAGTTGGGGTTGAGCTTTTTTTTTGGTATTATAAATTTTTGGGTTTGGCTCTAGATCGAGTCTCGACTCTGTCCATCATCAGCCATACAGCACCGAACTGTATTGGATGTCACCAATATTGTTGCAGGGCCACATATTAAGCATGGGTGGAGATGCTCTAATAATAGTAGAATGCACTCCTTACATATAATTTGATCAGCTTCTCTCTGTTTCTTCCCTGGCTCAGAATTTCTCTTTATACCACACATGATCTTCTCTTCTCTCCTTTTAATCCCTTCTTTCTGTCGCCAACATGAGATTACTTCATCAGTTTCCCTAGTCCTCCTGAGCACACTTCTATCACCCAGGAGAACTAGTTCATATCGGTTGATAGTAGGACTACTACTAGATTATTTTAGCTTCTTCTTTCAGCAACTGTTTGTTGCATTCATGGGGGTCTAGATATTCAGCTTAGGATCAGCTAGTTGCACACTAGATCTTCCCGGCACCAGCTTAAGATCAGCTACTTGCACACTAGATCTTCACTGGCACAAGCTTAATAAGATCAGCTAGTTGCACACTATTTCTTCCCTGCACCAGCTTAGGATCAGCTAGTTGGGACACTAGATCTTCCCTAGTGCATCAGCAGCTTCACTGATTCTAATATTCTTATTACATCAAGAGTGTTTAACCCAAGAGTTTTGCAAGAGCTTTCAACCACTAGTTTTACCTGAAGGCTGGCCGGCGCTGTTGTGGTCACGAGTCACTAGTATTTCGCAAATAATAAATATGCAAGTGCCATGGATTCCGTTGTAGAAGTGGATTGCCTATGGTCTTGATCATGTCTGCGAGCTAAATACTCAGCAATTTTTTTTCCTTCTTCTGTGTAGACGCGACTGCAGCTGACGACAGAAGAGTGAAGAAAAAGCTCCTTACAAAAGATGGTGTAAGTAGTATAGCTTGAGGACGATGGCTTAATTGGAGACTTTGAATGTTCTCAACTCGAGTGCTACGTCTTATGAGTGGAAGGACCAGAAGCCGAGGGAGCAACTGGTGATAGAGACAAAGAAAAAAAGGAAGGACGCGTGCACATATTATGGTTGAAGCTTTGAGTAGAATGCCTGGCTCTGCTCCCGCCTCCTTCAGTACAGTGGCTCATTTCCACAGTACCGAAAAGCATGAATCTCCTCAGGCAGCAGCAACGAGTATCGAAACCGCACGATCTGATCATGGCAGCTACAGCAACTCGAGAGGCGTGGAGTTGTGGCCTCATAGAGCTGGCGGTTATACGACCGGCGGCAGGCCGGGGTACAACTCTAACGAAATCGAGAATTTAGCTGGCCACATCACGGACCAGAGCAGCAACAGGATCCTTGGGGCTCACTACAGCAGCTATTTCCCACTGAGCAATGGCGGTGGAAATGGGTCGACGAAGACGACGACTCTCACACCCAATTCTCCTCCAGCAGCAGCACCACCCCAGGGATCACCCTTCGAGAAACTGGGCGGGACGGAGTCGGATAATTTTCAGAGCGGGGACCAGAAGAGTAGCGCGAGCTGCAAAGGTGGGCCCGTCAATGTCGAACCCCGCAGCACATACTCGGAAGCTGTGGAAGCAGCAGTAGCAGCAGCACACCTCGAGTTCCGAGACGACGATGGCTGGAATTTGTCGTCGTTGGTAAACAGCTGCAAGGTGCAATCTACAGCAGGAACAAAAAGTAGCAGCTGCCTGCAAGCCGGGAGCTTCGTCTCTGGGTGCGCCGAGGCTAACGCCTCGGCCCCAGGGGCTGTGATCAATGTGATCACAGCAGCTGCAGCTACCTGCAAGTCGTCGTTTGAGTCCGGCAGCACCGGCTCATGCAGTACTCCAAGTTTATGCGTTGGATCACCGGCAACGGTCACACCAGCGCCACCCTCCTTCTCCTCAGCGCCCCCAGCTGGGACGTTGGAGTCCAGCTTACCTACTGGGAATGTGGTATTCGACATCAACGGCCGAGGACACCACGCGGGATCAATGGCGGTCAACGTCGAAGCTTCAGCTTCGGGCAATGTGGAATCTGATCACTCTACCAGCATTGAAAGCCTGATGAGCTTTGGCGAATGCTTAGAGTCTGACCGAGATTCCATCGTCAACTTCGTGGACCCGAATTTCTGGTTGCATAACGAAGAGACGGTGATGCAGGATTGTACGGAGTCTGTGGGACTCAGGCTTCCTCCTCCTAGTGCGGGGTTTCTCTCGCAGTTCTCAGTCGAGCCCGCGTCTCTAGTTCCGAAGGATGCAAGTCTAGACGACACCGCGAACACCTCAGGGCCGGCTTATTCTGCCGGGATTTACGAGAGTCTCGAACACGGCATTGTACAATGGAAACTCCCTGGCATTGTAAGAAACGCTCGAGCGCCGACTGCAGCAGCGACAGTTGCTAATGAGGGCAATCTGACATCGGATTATATTCACACTCTTCTCCTCGGTGGGGACGAGATGGCAAATTCCACGACATGCATGAACGAGAATTCCAAACTTGGCGAATCATCTGAGCAGCATCTTGGTCAATCGTGCGCGAAAGCAGACGGAGCTGGTACTGTCGTCGTCGTGAGTGCTCCGGATTCTCAGCCGTGTCGCATGCGGTGGTGTGATCGGCCGTGGACGGACGAGACTATGCAGGTGCCTCTGACGAGGTGCGAAGGAGGGATAAAACAGTTGATCCCTCGACTTTCACCGCACACGACTAGTGCACCTCAGACGTTCTCTCCAGAGGGATCTCCAACGAGTCCATTGGACTTTCATAAGGTGTCTCCACAGTTGCAGCATCTTGCGCCTTCCATGCCGCATCTGTGCGAGGTCAATGCACGCGGGTCTCTGACCGGCGGAGCCGACACAGACTGCACCTTCCTGAAAGAGCTCATGATTGCTGTGGAAGCGAATTCTTCTACCCGCAACAAACGTTCATTTGAAGTGATGCAGCAATCTTCCGCTGCAAATTCCGGCAGTGCAGGAGGAGTTGGTAGACTTGCCGGGTTCCGTCGACCACTTCCACAGCCATCGCCCAGATTCGGATCAAGCAGCCCAGCAGTGCAGAATGGGCTGCACATGCTGCAGGAGCTCCCGGCTACATCCCGGCCACGTGAAAACAGTGCCAAATTTGATCCGGCGGCATTGAGCGCTTTGTTGTACGGGATACAACAAGGGAGCAAAGAGAAGCAAAGCTCGCAGACAAACAGCAATCCATCTTTATATGCTTTAGCTGATTACTCCCCATCTAGTCTGATCGGCAGCAGCATTCCGCCAAAGATACAACGCCGTCGTCACGGTACAGCGACCGATCCTCAAAGCATTGCCGCCCGAACTCGTCGCGAGAAGTTCAGCGACCGTATCCGGATTCTTCAGACTCTAGTCCCGAACGGTGAGCGTCTGGACACGGTCTCCACACTGAGCCAGACACTAGAGTACGTCCGATTCCTACAGCGCCAAGTATGGGAGTTCTACAATGGCACCACCACCACCGGCGACATAAGCGTAACGTCGATACAACCAGCTGCAGCAGAGAAATGGAAGGGAATCGTCAGGGACCGTCACTCAAACTCTCAGTCTACCATTGCTTTTTGATACGACGCTTGAATCCAGTTTACAAACTACCCAACTGCTGCATGATCATGATTATCGTCAAATTAGCTGCAATTGGGTAGTATGTAAATCTAACAGAAGATGAAAGCTTTAGACTTGGATCGATTTGCAGCAGGAGGGGACATCGATCGAAGCTTGAGACTTGGATTTCCCCTGGATTCTAAATCTTCTTATAATCGACTGCAGTAGTAGGATGAAAACCAGTTGTTGAGACTTACTCATTATCACTGCAATCTTGCAGTGCGATTCTCCAAGATCACCTCTTAGCATAATAATATTATAACTATTATATATATATATATATACACACACATATAATAGCAGCTATTAGACATGAGATCTTTAGCCGGATGCCAGATCAAGCTGCTAATTTTGACGTCGTCTTGTGAGCCTTAAGCAGCTGATCATCATACAAAATGTAGTAGTTTCTCCTTTGCATGCTAGCTAGGATGACTCTAGCACTCATCATGTGCTGCTGCTGGAGCTACATGGATTCTTCTACGACGATAAAACGTTTCCCGCAAGTACTATGAATTCTTATAGCACGCCAGTAGTACCAATTCATTGCATGATTCCGCCAGTACGACGACGACGACGACGACGACGACTCTAGTACGAATTCATGCATGGTTAATATCCCTAGTGCGACTAGTAGTACGAATCCGTGCGCAAGTTTATATAGTGCGCTCGTACTTAGTTCCTTGAATTCATGCATGATCATATATATATTCCTTTAGAGAATGTACTGCGAGTTATATGAATTCAAGGTTGATAATCAGTAATCCAGCTGAGGCGCTAATTATTTGGTACTAATTATTGATACGACGCTGGAGGCTTTTTGGTGAGATTCGTTAGTCTTTTTTAATACAGCTGATCAGTACTAGATTAATCACTACTATAATACTTTTAAATCTAGTGTGCTAGCTAGAAACCTTATATAAATAGTTCTTGGCTATTCTGCAAACCCAGTTCTTGAACTGGCTGGAATTCTATCTGTTTTAAGCAACTAAAGATTATATTGTGCAGCTTGCATGTTTGCAGATTATTGCACAGCTAGTTTTTTTTGAAGTTGCAGATCTAGTGTGAAGTTAGGATAGTGCATGATGATGAATGCACACATGCAGGGACTTATTATATAGTACAGGTATAGTATGTTATGCCGGCATATTATTCTAATATTATTGTTCACTTATTTGCATGTTTGCATTTGCTTCTGCTAGTTGCTTATTGAAAGCACAAAATGTTGTTGTTGTTGTTTCTATTTTTGTTTTTCAAGGGGGTTGTTTTTGTTCAGTAGCAGCAGCTTGTTGGTTCATTTGTAGCCATAATTTTGGGGAGTCCTTCAATGTGTTGCTAATTTTTTGTCAATTGATCTTTCCTTTAATGTGGTTATGTCTACAGATAGATGTTAATGCAGCTTGTCAAGTTTTTCTCTCCAATCTCCATAGAGAGAGTATTTCTCAGACCTTAAGACTCACACCATATATAGCTGCTACTGCATGTGTTCCACATATCTTGAGTGACACGGGGCTGGGGGAGCTGGGGGTTCTAGAAATAATGTGTATTTGTGTGATGGATTTTTGTTTTTTTTTTAAATTTTTTAAAAGAGGAAAGAAAAAGTGGCTGTATACAATAATAATAACTTGTGCACCCATTTTCAATTAGATTGTTAATAATAATGCTAGAGTTGTATTTAATTTTCACCTTTTCAAATCATATTAAGCACTTAAACACAAATTTTTAATGTACAAACTGAATGAGCATGAAAGATGGAAGCTCACAATTTAAGGTTTTTCTTTGTTATTTTCTGACACCAAGTTTGAGTGCCTAAGGGTCAGTTTCCATGTCGCCCACCCAACAACTATTATCTGATAAATATTCTGGGTGAGCAGCATTTTCATACATACATGTATAAGTAGTGTCACCTGCTAACATACGATTTTCTCAAAGTTTCTTGGCATTCTAGTTGCTCCTCACAACCACCTTATACTTCATTGGAATCACTATTTTAAATAAAAATTGGCATGTGATAGTTAAACAAATGGTTTGTTATTGATGGCATGTTCTTAAGTTGTCAAGTGTCAAACCACATGGTCACCAAATTTTCAAAATGTTTAAAAATCAAAGGGTGAATTCTAATAAATTCAATGAAACGGTGGAAAATTATGGTTCATGACATGCAAACCCTTTGTGAACATATTTTCAATTATTTCGTAATTTTTGGTTTGGGGCATAGTGATTGGGATTGGCCATATGGAAACCTGGTCCAACCCCAAGTTGTAAAACATAGAAACCAATTGGTGTAACCCTAAGTAACCCGGGGCAAGGTATTATTGGGTAATATAAAGCCATATTGTTATTTGCAAGTGATTGATTTAATCTTAATGTAGCATGTGTTATTGGTCCAAGTGTGACCTCGTCATCTAACTAATTTCTCCTTCCAAACCCAATTTTTATAATTTAATTGAATTTCTAACACAAATTGTTCAAAATTCAATAGCTCCCCAAAGCAGACATTCTTCTTTGAATTTGTACAATACATGAGTAGAAATATAGCATGTCATATATTAGTTGTTGGGTAAACACTATAAATTCACTAATTTCTCAATATGATTACATATTTATTTTGGGAAAATTATATTCAATATAGGATATATATACTTTAATTTCTTATATTAGAAAAAAAAATAGTTTAAAATATATAACACATGTAATAAAAATCTATTTTGTACTTATCATATAACAGTTGACAGTGTGAAAGTTGGAAAATTGTAGAAGAACTTTGGTTTCAAGTTTGGAGGTCACCAAATCATGCAACAATAATTTTTTTCTTCACTCAATTATCCATCAAGTAAATATTAACATTAACAATGTTTTGCATCAAATTCAATAAATTTTTTGAACCCCCTAATCACTAGGTTAAAAGAATTCAAAATTAATTATTTAGTTCATAATTAATTATACAAATTTTAAAATATTAATTGCTAGTAAGTTCAATTAATAAATGAATTAATATTAATAAGTTCAATTCAACTAATAAATTAATAAATGAACTAGTTCATTTACACACCATTTATGTGAAAATTTTGACTCTAACAACTATAAGCATTACTTATTTTCTAAAAAATCAATCATACATTCATGATTTGTCTTCTTCCTTTGTTTTTAATTCAAAATGAAATGGTTGACAATTTATAACATGAGATAATATGTTGTTTAATCACCTAGACATTAAATTATGTTCATTGTTCAACTTCTGAATAATATCAAGAACATGCCCAATTTCCATAAAAAATATTTATTTTACTTCATTGAATTTTCAATGTGAAAATTATTCAATATTCAATAACCTTCTCCACCATAGGTCAAAACATGACAAAATGATCTCACTTGTACTCATAAAGGGTTTCCAAATAGTACTGAGAGCATGGCCAAAGGTGTTGTGGTTTGGGAGATCTCACTAGGACAAACAAAACAAACAAACTTCCTTCTTTAATAAAATAGATTGGAGATCTCAACATGACAAGCAAAACAAACAAACAACCTTCCTTAATTGAAAGGTTGGTTTGGGGGATCTCAACATGACAAACAAAACAAACAAACAACCTTCCTTAATTGAATAGTTTGGTTTGGGAGATCTCAACATGAGAAACAAAACAAACAAACAACCTTCCTTAATTGAATAGATTGGTTTGGGAGATCTCACTATGAGAAAACAAACAAAACAAACAAACTATTTTCCTTAATATAATGGATTTTAGGCAGCCCTTGACGCTGGGTATGGGTCCAGGCTCTATTTACTGAAGATTATATTTGGCATATGTAATTGAATAGGATAGTAAACAAATTTACCTGCAGAACAGCATGAATCAATAAAGGATAACACGTTGATCATCGTACACTATGTGCTTCAAAACCCTATTGGAATTTGTGCCTTCAAACAAGGTCTAGATTTCAAGGGTTACATAGACAACCTATAAAGGTAACACCTTTCCTTTCAGGAAAATTTCTTATTTTTCTGCTAGAAAAGAATACAGAGAAAGTTTAATTCATCATCCACATGGACATGTTTGAAAGACAAACTTGTTCTTTTTGCAATGTTACTAGTATGTCGCCACCCATGAAGCCGAAAAGATGGACTGTACAAAGTGAGAGACTATTTACCTCTCACCACCTGGGCCAATCATTGTAGTTGGCCAATGAGAAAGAGTCATTTGGTGCTGGAAAACAGTCATGTCTTTTCCAGTCTTCTTTTTCTTCATTTTGTTGATGGCCAACTAATGGCAATCATCTCAAAAAGGTTTTTAGCATTGATGACGACAAGTGATTGGAAAACTCTGAAAACTGAAAACAGTATAAAATCTGCCCAAAAAAACCGACTTAACACTAGGAACCTGTCTAAATCTGGTGAACTCTTTTTGCAGCTTTATCAAATTTGGCGAAAATTTCAAGAATCTGTGAAAATATATTCTTCTTTTCAAAATTTCCAGTACAATTTTGCACCAGTTCACCCCAAAAAAAAAGGGGCTGATCCTGAGTACAAGTGTATGGAATACCAAACGGGCGCTTAATTTGTCATGTTGTACTTTCTCACTTTACTCTTTTGTCAACTTCCCACTTACTGTTTTCCAAATTAACATCCTCATAATGGTAAGTTTGCTAGGTGTACACCGCTAAAGTGCTACAATGCCTACTGCACTTTGGTAGGTGGCCAATTCAAACATTGACAAATTGTCAAATTCTCATTTGCACCTCCCCAAATTTACAACTTCACATTGTCAAATCACCATTTTCACATCTCCACTTTTATATTGCAAACTTGACAAGTTTACATTACTTTACGGGCTGCCCAAAATTTTCGGACTGCCCCCAAAAAAATCCATTGATTGCCCACTTTTTTTTTAAAGTTTTTTTGCCCAAACTTTGTTTTTTTGGGCTGTTTTCTTTTGGGGTGGGAGGGGGCTTGCATTAGTGGCCTACCCTCCTACCTCCTAGCCTACACTCTCGTCAACTTACATATTCATCTACTTAGGCTACCTATCCACCTATCTACCTACTTACCTAGGTGTAGACCCCCATCTTCACCTACCTACAATTTAGGATACCAACTCATGACCAAGTTTGCAAGTATGCAAATTTACAAAATTAAAAACTCTAGAAATTACAAATTAATAATTACAAATTGCAAGTGCACATTTGCAAGTTCACAAGTTTGCAAGGTTGTAAATTTAAAAAATTTAAAAATTTAAAAATCTAAAAATTACAAATTAATAATTACAATTTACAACTTAACAAATTGCAAGTGTGCATGTTTGCAAGTTCAAAAGTTTGCAAGTTTGCAAGTTCAAAAGTTTGCAAGTTTGCAAGTTTACAAAATTAAAAAATCTAGAAATTGCAAATTGCAAGTTACAAATTTACAACTTTACAAATTGCAAGTGTGTATTTGCAAGTTCGCAAGTTTGTAAATTTACAAATTTACAAAATCTAAAAATTGCAAATTAATAATTATAAAATTTCAACTTAACAAATTGCAAGTGCACATTTGCAAGTTTGCAAATTTACAAAATTAAAAAATCTAGAACATTGCAATTTAATAATTACAATTTTACAACATTACAAATTGCAAGTTTACAAAATTACAAAATCTAGAAATTACAAATTACAACTTAAAAAATTGCAAGTGTGAATTTGCAAAGTCATGCAAGTTTGCAAGTTTTTAAATTTACAAATTTACAAAATCTAAAAATTGCAAATCAATAATTACAAATTTACAACTTTACAAATTGCAAGCACACATTTGCAAGTATGCAAAATTACCACATTACCAAATTACGAAATATAAAATTACAAAGTTACAAATTGTATGTGCTTGTTTGTAAATTTCAAATTCATAAATTTTTTTAAAAAATTGCAAGTAAATGTTACAAAATTACCAAATCACCATAATAACAAATTAAAAATTAAAAATTTACAATATGACAAAGTGCAAGTGTGCATTTTCAAGTTCACAAGTTTGCACTTGTGTGTAAAATTACCAAATTACCAAAATCACCAAAATTACTAGGTTACAAATTGCAAGTACCTTTTTTCATATTTACAAGTTTGCACATGCTAAATTTGCATGTTTTCATACTTGCATGTACTACAAAATTATAAAATTATAAAATTATAAACATATCAATTTCCAATTTGCAAGGTTTGCAAGTTAGAAATTACAAAATTACAAATGAAAAATGAAAAACTGCAACCTACAAATAACAATGTCTCCAAGTTTACAAATAATAAAAGACATGCATGTATTGCACAAAATTACAAATTGAAAGTTACAAAATTGCAAGTTTACAAGTTTACAATTTTGCAAATTTGCAAGTTACAAGATATAAAAAAACAAATCACAAGTCACAAATTCCACATTCACAAATTTACAATATTACAATTAAAATTTATTATTTTAAATTAAAATTTTAGAAATTTACCACATGAAAATATTACACAATTACAAATTACAAAACTGAAATTTGCAAATGCACATTTGTAAATTTGCAAAATTTCAAATGTGAAAATCTACATACAAATAATTTTGTAATTTGATAATTTGTGCATGTTACAAATTACAATATTACAAAATTGTAAATTTGAAATTGCAAGAAAGCAACTTTGCAAATTTGTAGATTTCCAAGTTACAAATCAATGATCAGACAGTTTCAAGTGCACAATTTGCACAAATTGACCAAAAAACAAGAGGGCATTTTATGGATCCCATGCATGTATCATAGCCTAAACCACAAAAGACCAGTGCATATTTAGGGTGCCCTATTTAGGTATTACAACCTATATCCCAAAACCAATCCTTATTTCGCAGATATTTATGTGGGTATTGCATAATTTGGTAAATGCTCTTTGAAGCCTAAATCAAGACCCAATCCCATAACACAATACTTGAATATGAAAATAATATATCAAGTGCAAGAAACATTTAAGTCAATATATGATTATTGACCTAAAAGCATGTATTGCATTTTCTTCACAAAAAATCAATCCCTTTTTTGTGAACCTATATGTGAGTATTGCATAATTTGGTAAATGGTCCACAAAGATTGACTAGTTCAAAACCCAACCCCAAAATGCAATATCCGAATATGATATATCAAGTGCAACAAACATGTAAGTTAGTACATACTTGATTGTAGACCTAAACACAAGTATTGCATTTTCTTCACAAAAAACAAGTCCCTCTTTTGCAAACTTATATGTGGGTATTGCAAACTTTGGCAAATGTTGTGACGTTCTTTTGGGACACATGTGCAAGTACATTGTTTTGTGGCAAAAATCCAATTTACTATTTTTAATGTTTATACAGGGGTATTGCAAATGTGGGTAAAATAAACACATATTGGTCACAAATGACAATTACATGGTTCACAAAACATAAGCATATGGGTCACGACACATATGATACACAACAATCATTATATTATGTTAATGTTTACATCATTTACTACCTAATAGTTTCTACATTGAAAATCACAAGAGAATATAATACCAACTACAAAATTGGTTTCTATCTCTTCAAATTAATAAAAAACTTAAATTTGTTCCTAAAATCAAGGCATCCACTTTTGAGTTGTAACGAAGTAATTTTTTTAAATTGATGTTTCTTTATTGATTATTTTTCAAATGTTTAATTTTCTAACATGTTCCCCAAGTTCCAAATGGATTCCCAACAAGCTCCTAATAACATGCCTTATTGTATCCCATACATTATTTGCCTTATGTTCAACTATTGCAATATATTTGCCCAAATACACATGTACAAGAATAGACAACAATTAATCTATTTTGGTATTGTCTAACGTTTCAATTAATTTTTTCAGTGATGAAACCATCAAAGATGACCACATAAATTGGAAAAAAAAAAATCTCGAGAGGTGGCACAATTGATTGATATGTTTAAAGCACAATATATCATATATATAATGTTAATATACTAAATCTAATTCATGAAAGCCTTTCAAACAACCCATGATTATTCAATTTTGATTAGATGTATTATATAGCCTTCTTCATCCATAAGCAATGGGCATTAATCTATTTTTGTAAACATGTAAATACTTACTTTAGGTTATGCATACTTGATTGGATTCAATATGATTTTACATATAGGCCTTTATTTTGCAATGAAAACTTGAAATAAATATGGTAGCCATTAAAAGGCAAAAGGCATTAAACCAAGTGATCGCTCAATCTATGTCCATTCATTGACAAAAGACAATTATCGTCAAAAACTAAGAGGGAATGACTTCACATAGAAGTGAATGACCAAGATGGAATAAGGTTTCCAAGCAAAAGACAAAAAAAAACCCCCAAAATGGATGGAAGATTTACTAGTATAAATCTATCTTGCTATCATGTTTTTCATTTAGTAATTCAATGATATTTATTTAATATAAATTTGATTTAGACCTCACTCTATTTTTTCTAGAATTTACACTTTAAAATGAAAATATTTAACTTGTTCCAAAACAATTTCAAATCACATTGTGAAAATTCACCCCAAAAACATTTGTTGGGACTCTTGCTTAAAGGTTTATTTTGATGAATATCTTCCTTGAACTTTTTGACATTAAATAATGATATATCGTCCTATTAATTAAGTTCAAAATATTTAAATTGAAATCCACATTCATCAAAATGGCATTGTTTGGCAAGTCATCATATAATGGGTAGCTAAAAATATAAAATTTGATCCTTATAATATTTATGAAATTCTAGGATTTTTTGCCAAATAATCTTCTTCTATTGATTTTCACCCCACTATTTGTGCAAAGCAAATGGAAGATGAAAATGCAAAACAAGAATAGGGGTCAAGTTCTAAGGTTAGGTTGAAACTTATTTATCAATTAATTTGTCAAAAGTTTTGGCCATAAAAATTGGAGAAAATCTTATAATCTATATTGAATCATACTAAATAGAATGAAAAGACCTTTTAAGAAAATGATGAAGATTATATAGACATAATATAAAGTAATAAAACTATGATATTAAACAACACATATTTGTATATAATAATAATGAAATCTACATAACGTTAATAGTTTACATGGCGTTTTAAAACGTTTTACATAATATTATATTTTAATAAAATAAATTATAAAATTATAAATTAATATGACACAACATTTATTGATTCAATATATATATAAGTTCCCAAAAAACCTTTTCAATGTTGATTTTAAATAGGCTTATTTACAAATCATTTTTTAAAAAACAATTCTTGAAAAAGTCATTGTTGTTCAAATGTATTAAAATATAGTGACAATTCAAATGCATTTTCAATCAAATCATTTTATATTATTTTCTTGAAAAATCTATACATGTGTGTTAGTATCACTTTTTGGGGGCTTCCAGTAAATACCAACTAACTTGCCACTACTTAAGAATATGACTATAACATAAAATGGTCCCCCAACAATATGTAATTAATTCAAAAAACATATCTAATAAATGTCTCTGGGTATCCTTAATGAATATCCTTCATTAATAAATGTTTTTGGGCATCTTTAATGAATATTTCTTCATTAATAAAACACTCAATGAGTTCATGTGCTCCTTTGCAATATCAACATAGTAAAATATTAGATTAATAGTTTTGAGTATCAGCATGCACCTTATAATATTTTATGGTCCACCCTTTTGTCTAATTCCATGCATAGATTCCTTCCTAGACTCATATTTGAAATGTGTATAAAATGACAAAATTCGATTCTTATTAGTTGCTTGCATAAACTAGATCCCATCTTGTCAACAAGGTCTAGAATTCCAAAACTAATTCTACCAACCAGCAGATAATGATCATCTACAACCTTCAAAGCCATATTTTGGGATTCAAAACAAGATATACCATTCACAATGGGAGTGATGAACTCCACAAGGAAGGAAGGAATTTTGAAGAGTGATGGCCAAATATGTGGATACAATTTATCGATAACCCTTCACTAAGTGAACCATCATGATCCTAACAAACCACCCCAATGGTAAAAAGCTAAATGGATGAATAGAACATAGTGTAGAAGTTCAAAGTGAAATACAATGTACAAGGATGTTGGTACAATCAAGCACCAACACTATGTTAATAAAAGTGTGAAACCTAATTCGTCATCATGATGAGGTGGCCATAGCACAAGCTCTTCAATGTTGTCACAGTCAAGTTTGCCATGTTAAAGCCCAAGAATGCGATTCATGTTGTTGATTTCAACATTTTCCATAATCTCTTTATGGCTTATTTCTCACACATTCAGCAACTTTCCCTTCATTGGAAACACTCCATACATATTATGCCTAACAAAATTAATGCCACTCATCTACCATGAACAGATAAAAGAATGGAACCTTCAATGTTAGTATTATCATCCCAAAACATTAAGTTGTTTCTCAAACATCAAATTAGAATAGACTTACAGTGAGTGTTTTAATTAAGTCACTCTAGTAAGGATTAGAGTCCACTACTCAGAACCTCTACCACAAGCATCAAATTAACATCCTCACATTTTGGTATTACACTTATAAAAGTTGCCATAATATTCCTGAAGTTACAAACCTTGCTTGCATCACAAGTAATAATGTTTTAGTAAGAGACACATATCATAGGGATAACCACACACCTTGGAAAGTATTTAAGTTGAGAGGGCAAGGAAACAACACAAAAGGATGAACTAATAAAAAACCAAACTTGAGTCAATGATAGAAAGACCAAACCACTATTGGTTACAAATTAAAAACTTAGCAGAACTTTAGCTGTGGATTCACAAACTAAAAAAAAATCTCACAAGTATTAATATATTCTCCATACTTACAATTAAAGCCAACTTGAAAGATAACCCTTACAATATATATAAGTAAGGAAAAAAATGATAGATTCCATTGTTAAAAAACATCGAAAAACTCCTAAACCCAATAAAAGTACCAACTCAATGAATTCCATGTACGAATTCCATGTACATGATGAAAGGTGGCTACAAACTCATGAACTACATGCCACCTTTCTATCAAAGCTAGATTAAGTTTGATTTGCATGACTTGAACCATCAACATTCAACATAAGGTAGGCTAAATAAAGAGAAGAAACTACATAAGATTTTACAAACTCTAGGAATGAAATAGGAATTGCCTTCTATCCAATTTTGCCTTCTCCCTCCCTTAATGTTAATGCACCAAGTCTCATTAATGGTAAAATTGTAATAAACAAAAATAACGTCAGTTAAAGGTTAGGTCAATTAAATAGGAAGTCACAAATACATCTACAATTTATAATGTATACTTCTTACTCAGCAAGAACAATGACTTTGAGAAAAATCAAGTATCATATTGGCATTGAAACCAATTAGGATCTATATTTTAGTAGTAATAATAGACAACTGATGCACCACCACCTACAAACATTAACTTGTCCATGTTTATGTAGTTTTAAGACGATATAATATTCATAGAACAACGAACTGAAGGAAATACACATTCCTCAACAACATAGTGTAAATCAGGAAGCAAATAAACAAATTGTTGAGGTTGTAGAAGTTGATGGTGGAGTTAGTTGTTGCCACCGCCCCTTTTCAAATCGTTGTTATCAACACAAAATTAAGACAAAATCAAATGCAACAACATTGGATTAACTATAGAAACCCATGCACTAATTTTTGTTAAATTTATTTTATCAAATGTTGTAGCCTTGGGGCTGATGATGAAGATGGTGCACTAACCATCAAGTGGACCCATTTGAATCTGCAAACTTTTGCAACTATAGACTATCCACTAGTGATTAAAATAAATGGCTTGTGGTCCCTTTCATCAACTCTCAAGACTGTAACATGTTCATCCATGGCTAGAACATAATACTGGTCACTCCCTAAATAGTGTGCATTTAAAGAACATGATGCCTCTATATCACCCCTTATTTAATCAATGTGACCAAAAGCTAGTTGATGAACACAAACCTAGTGCAAATATGATGGAACTTTAAACCTATAAAATAGCATAGTGCACAAGATCCTAGTGCACATAATCTTTACACAATGCACAAAGTCCTAGAACAAAGGATTGTTGTTTAGAAACCCTAAATTTGCAATGTCAAGTTAACACACAAAATCCCAAGGCATATCTTAGACGTCCAGAATCCTAGAGCATTATATTATAATCACCAAAGCCCATGTAAGTAAAGAAGTGCACTACACAAAATTCTTAAGCAGTGCACAAAATCCAAGACACTTGACAAACATCACAACCATTTATGTGTTGCATATTAACAATGTGCACATTTAACTCATTACACCCATTCTAAATGCTCCACATGCTAGTGGATAGATTTTTCTGCACTATAAACCAAACCCTTGTGCCGATTTATTAAGGGGTAAGGAGTTCTTCCTTGAACCATGCATGCATAATATTGCACCCTCCACTTTTGTTAATGCAATGGAACCAACAACTATTGAGGAATGTGGACTATGTGTGTTGTATCTTGAGGCACACTAACCAGATCCCTAGTAACATATATTGTACAGTAGATTAACATTAACACTAACCTTTGGAACATATATTTTGCAATCATGGTCAACTAGCTAGTATCATGGTAACTAGTTGCTTAACTTATCTAGTATAACAAATTAAAGAATAATTGCTTGCCCCGTGGCATGTTGTTAAGTCCTTTAGATATGTAATGTTTATACGAATACCACAACTTTGGAAGTTTCAAAGATACAATAAATCCCTTAAGATTTTTGGCATTAGAGAAGGTGGGGAAATCATCACTACAATTAGTGTAATCAAAGCAAGGCGGAGCACATGACTATAACCAACTAGCTAGTTGAAGTTGTATACCATGCATGCCCACCATGTGACACAAATTGTGGATAATTGACAAAGGAAGTAAACCCACTACACAACAATAGGTTGTCATTAGTGGTGGTGTTATATTGTTTATTTATGAAAACATATTTCCAATGTTTTTGCTTCTAGGTGCCAAATCATTTAGTTGCTTTACTTCCACTTGATGAGGCCATAGATATGGGGAAAAAACAATTTTATCCAAATTCGATCGTTGAAATCGATTTACTTGCAGTCACCCCAAGGTTCCAATTGATGGCATTGCTCGTAAATGAAAAAAACAGATTTGTCCAAATCTAGTCGCCCATTTGCATTACTTCCAGTCACCCCCTTCCAATTGATGACACCACCCAAAGAAAAACAAATGGTTTTATCCAAGTCTGGTCACCTAGTCCCTTTGCTTCTAGTTGCCACTTCCAATTGATGATGCCACCCAAAAACATTAAAATAGTTATACCAAATATGGCCACTTTATTGTTCTACTTCTAATCACCCCCACCATGTTCAAATCCGGTTGACCAGTTGCTCCATGTCCACCATGTCTAAATCCGATTACTCCATGCCCTTTTAATCATTTTGCCACTTTAAAAAATCAATAGTTGTGATTAAATCCAATTGTCCTTTGACAGTCTATATCAAATATAATCAAATGAATTAGAGATGGAAGAAAGTTCATTTTGGATAACTTTAGTAGGCATAAGACCAAAATAGTTGAAATGGATTGCAACCAATTTGGTACACAACTAGTTAATATCAAAAAATTTGGTGTGGAGTTGCAAAAAATAGAAATTAATTGCAAACTATTATATGCAACTATGTGGTAGTTACAATGACCAATTACCTTAAACCTTAAACCCTAAACATGGCTAATTAGAACTATTGAAGGATTAATCAATTTAGTTCGAGGTTGAAAAAAAGGCACATTGAGGCCTAATTTTGAAGCTATAAAGATAAATTGACCTTAAATAGAGGCACATCAAGGGTTAATTAATCAGGAGGCATATCAAGGGGCTAATTAAGGTGAGTTAGGGGTGAGTTAAGGGCTAAAGATCAAAGACTAATCAGACCTCAAATCAACCAAAAACGTCTAATTAAATGCTAATGGTGAGCTAATTGGGGTTAATTAGGTGGAAAGTAGGCACTAATCAAGCAAGAGCTAGCGTAACTTCATATTTAATTCCCATTAAAATGGATTAATGATAAGATATCAACACAATTATAAATTGTGCAGATTATGTATTTGGAAATAGGTGAAGGAAAGTCCTTAACATCTCTTGAGTGGGAGTTTTTGAGGTTGGCTACAAGGCTTGGAGGTTTATTCCAACTTTTTTCCAAACTATTCACTTGCCACCCATATAATGCAGCCTTCAACTTTCATGTCTACTTTACTCTATTCTAAATATTGTGCACAGCCATGAACATCCAACCACTAGCACCAAAATGAAAAAGCACGTCATTTCTTACCTCAACAAACCATTTTAAATTTCATTGGAAACAAAAGGATGTCTAAATCTAGTAAGTAAAGAAAGACATGAATCAACATGTAGCAAAAATGATCGTTTGTGAGTGGTTTGTTGTTGGTGGTGACATTTGAAAAACAAATTGACAACTTAATTTTTTGATTGAGCTTTTCTTATGGCAAAAGAAATGTATATTGTAAAAAAATAGAAAATTTATAAATATAATAATTTTTTATAGAATCTTATTGTGAATACATCTTTTACATATATAAAAAATTTGGAATCAATCTAATGAATGAAAAATGTTATTTAAAACACTTTTTAGGCATTATAACCATTGTTTTTTTTAATTAAAAATAATTTGAATAGATCAATCAATTAACTAAATAATTACCTACCCTACCATGCCTACATGTGTACCTACCTAATTAATAAACGTAATGATTAATGCCAAAATAGAAAATAATTTATTTATTTACCTACCTACCTACTTTATATCTAAGGCCTAGGTGGTCTAGTAGGCTTTGCAACCTAGGTTACATAAATAGGTCGCCTAAGTAGCCAAGGTACCCTAGGTTGCAAGTGTGTGGATTTGAACTTCTCACTTTCACATTGAAAAGTAAAATATTTAACCATTGCACCACCACCTCATAAGGTGATTTTTTTAGACATAAATATTATAATGAACATGATGTTATCAACATATTGTATAATCAACTTTCATGAATTGAAACCAATTCATGAAATTTTGTGTTTTGTAACACCTTCCCTTCCTTGAACTTTTTTTCCATACTTAACATAAATTATAACAACTATTATAGGATACGTATTACAGTGGGGTCAATTTTGCCCCCCCAGGTCAATGCGTCGACTTTCTTGAAATCTTCGTAGTTAAAGAGTTATGGGATGCCCCATCTTAATTAATTAACCCATGAATGGTCATTGTTTTGACAAAAATATAAATAAATAATTATGCTAAAAGGTGCAAAATTAGTGCAACTCATTGGCCTATAAGCTTAAAAATACTTTTGAATTTTTTTTAATAAATTATATATATATTCAACATATTATATTAAATGAACTTGAATTTTTTTCACTACTTACATAAATAGGTAGCTAATATGTAAGTTAGCCCAGATAGGTAAGAGGTAGTTACTAATATATTCATAAACTTAGGTGACATGCAAGTTATAGTCTACTAGGTTTTATAAATACCTATTAGGTCTATGTTTATACCTACTTAGTAAGCTATTTATGTCAATGTTATTTAGTAGGTTATGTAGATACCTATTGGCCTATTATTAGACCTAACTTAGGCATATTAGATAAGTAGCCTAACCTACTAGGTAGGTCTAGGTGGCCTAAGTTAGGCTATTTACCTAGTAAGCTACCTATGCCTATGATATTTAATAGACTATGTAGCTACTAACCTATTAATAGATGTAACCTAGAAACATATTAAGTAGGTAGCTTAGATTATTGTGTAGGTCTAGGCCTAGGCTACCTACATAATAGGCTAAGCTATCTACCTAATAGGCCTAAGTAACTAATTAACTATGTTAGGTTAGGTAGGTAATGTAGGTTTTAAAGTAAGTTAAGCCATCAAATGAATATGGCTCATTTGATTAAGTGTTAAATTAACATGGTCAATTTGACCAATTCAAATCAGGATGTTCAATTTGATTAAACTCTATCCATTTAATATGGCCAATTTGACTAAACCATGGCTATTTTTTGTGGACGTTTGTACTTTTTTATCAAATCTTTAACTTGACATTTGCTCAAAAATGTCACTTCAATCAAATGTAACATGTGTTTTTCATGCCCCAAACTTTTAGTCAAAATGGACATACCTTTTGGTCAATGAACATTTTGGTCAAGTTAACCTTTTGAAAAGCCATGATTTACTATAGTGTAATAACATTTTTTTGATATACATTTTAACATAATAATAAACTTTAAATTATTATTTTTTTGAAAGATGTATTTAAAAGATTCCAAGAATATTTTATTTAAAAGCACTGAAAAAGCAATGGGAATTCTAAACCTACCTATTCATGGGCCCCAATTCTTGGAAGAGGTTAAGAATGTGCGGAGGAGGTTAATATTCAAAAGTTTATTTTTTGATTGTCTACTGGCAAAGGAAGCACTACATTGTGGGTTCATGAAATGTTTGGAAAGTGTGCAACATTTGACTAACATTCCCAACATTATGAAGAAACAAATTATGAAGACAATGGACAAGTTTGTAGAGGAGCCTAAATTAAGAGATCCGATGTTTAAGGCAAACATCAATGTGGATGTGGAGGATTTTCTAAACTCATGTGATTTTTTAGGAGGCACACAAGTTGTTAAGGTGATGTTTTTTTTTTTTTTTTGTTTTACATATACACAAATTGCAAAGAAAATAATGGCACCTATTTGAGAACTATCATGTGTATTTTTTAGTATGTTCAATGTGTAGAAGTTGCAACATGTGTCCCATATTGTATTTTCACTATAAACAATTCCAAGTGAAAGAAGATGTAAGAGGGGAAAGGTGTTGAAGTAAAGTTGATTAGGAATATAAATGATTAGGAGAAGTATGGTACATGTAGGCACAATTTGAAAGGTGCCTAAAGAAAATGAGTAGTTAAAAATTTCATCGGTTGCACAAGTTCATCATTGATAATACCTACTTCCATTGCGCACGGATTGTGATTTGCTTCAAGCTTGATTGGCCCAAGATATGGCTACCAAAAGCATTCACATGCTTCAATGAACTAAAACTTTCTATCTATGATGATGATGATGATGATGATGTCATGCTTAAGAAGTTGAATTATGTTTTTTGACATATGGCATATGGCCATATGTAATCAAAAGATGGGCTAGTGCTTGGTTAAATTTTTGTAACATCTATATTTTGGTACAAGAGATATATGACAGTATACTTGGTACATGCAAAGTGTTCTATCTACTCTAATCCCAATTGCACTTTGTATAATTATATATATGTGGGCATGGATTTTTCTATTATGTGGTTTAATACCTGCATAAATGTATCTAATTAGATTGCATGAGCAATATTGTGGTTCATATTCCACTACCCATGTGGGCATCCTGTATTGAAGCCCTCAAATGCTAACTAGTTTTTATTGGGAGATTTGTGTTTGATACCCAAACATGGGGCATCCAAAATACCCATTGGTATTTTAATTGGGTGGTTCATGTAAAAAATAAAAACCTAATTGTTAAAAAATAGCGTAAATGATGAAGATGAAAAAGAAGATGGATGAAAAAATGAAGAAAATAATAAAAGAAATTTAAAAGATAAAAGATAAAGGAGATACAAAATGAATGAAATGAACGAAAATGAAAATAGAAGAAAAAAAACCAATAGAAATACATAGAAGAAGAAAAATAAATAATCAATTGTTCTATTGGTAGGTTTTTGTGAAAAAGTTCAATTAAATTTTAAAGGCTTGAAATAAAGTGATTTTGGAGGATTTTAGGGTCCAAAAATTGACACAAAAAGAAATTGGAAAATTTGGTAGATTTTTAAAATATGAATTCAATATGTAGCCATAATTAAATATTAATGGGTGATGGAAGTTTTTCCCCAAGTCATCTAGTTTATAGCTAGATTTGGTTAAAGATTGTTGTGAATGATCATTATTATTTCTATTTCCAAAATCAATGTTTTTTTTGGCAAAATTTTGCACTATGGCAACAAAAAGAATTGGATAAAAATTGAAATTTTTCATTTTTAGTGGAAATTTGAAAACAAAATCCCAAAAAAGGGAACATTGCCAATCTTTCAAGACCATAGTTTTAACCAAAAATTTTAAAAACCTTGATGATAACCATTTCAACTTCAAAAAAGAAGCTCTTAAAAAACTCTAGTACAAAACCTTGAATCATCATTTTATATTTTTGGCTAAAATAACTTAAGGAAGTTGGCAATATTTGTGAAGTGTATATTTTTATTTTCATTAAACCAATGATTTTAAAACTTCTTGAGTAGGGTTTGTTTTGTGTTGCCAATATTTGGTATAGCAAATTGACATTCTTGGCCATCTTTTGCAGAATGTTTTCTAAATTCACACTAAAAACCCCCAAAAAAATTCCAAGCTTTTATTGGCTACATGGCTAAAATTTGCCAAAAGAAAAAACATTGCTCCAAACCCCTTTAAAAACCCTAAATGTTGAATGCCAAGAAATGGGTTGGACCATTAAAAAGAGGGAGGCACAATGAACATGAGCTCTTCAACATCAACTTGTGAACATTGTGCCCTCATTTTGTTGAGTGCTCTAGACTTAATCTTGTGAGTATTGTGAGGAAGTGTGGCTGCTTGAAAACATTGGTGAATGGTGAAAGGTGGAAACAATAGTATATTGTGAGGAACTTTTGCTACTTGTTTCTTCATAGTTTGGTTGCTTTGAAGCATTGATGGGTTGTTAAGGGTGGTAGCAGTAGTAAAATAAAATGGCATCAATAGTAATAACAATAGAGTTGCAACAAGAAAACACAAGCAATAGTAGAGGCACATTGAACTCAACAATTCACCAAGGGTGGCAATAATAAGAGTGCAATATATAGTAAAAGATGTAGTTCATAGTAAATCAATAACATGTTGAAAATTCAAGCTCAACTAGTTAGGTTTCATTAGTTACTAGAATAGGAAAGTAACTAGGTTACTTTCACAAGGTTGAATTATTTTCTTTACTTATATTAGTTTGGTTATTTGTGGTTTGGTCTTTTAGCTAAATACCTTGGTGTTAATGGTTTGGTCCTCTTTTCTTCATTACACAAGTTTGTGTATTTCATGTGACAAGAACTTTGAGGAGTTCTTGATGTTATGTTTTGTGTGTGAGAATCATGTTATAGTTTCCTTTCAATAAAGATTTATGTTTGCACTTGAGTAGATCTCCTATTTGTTAACATGGTATCAGAGTTTAGGTTGTTGAATGAAAAAGTTGAAAGAGATCTAGAGCTAGAAACTCTCTAGAACTAAAGCTTGAGAGTCTCTAGTAATATCATAGGAGTTTGTCAAATGCAAAAGAGAAACGGAGAAAAGAAAGAATGTGAAGAGAAAGAA
>Ga0209611_10000370_pt1 | contig 63853 bp, 31 predicted proteins | sample S1TSphgellanicum_3_FD_187693 | JGI IMG/M metagenome (GOLD analysis project Ga0209611, IMG submission 187693) | Host-associated microbial communities from peat moss isolated from Minnesota, USA - S1T2_Fc - Sphagnum magellanicum MG (SPAdes) (version 2) | ecosystem: Host-associated > Plants > Peat...
AAATAATTAGGATGAAGAAGTAGGATGTGAGGGTCAATGAACGGAAAGGATAAGGATCAAGCTCAAGAACCTCATTAAGATAAGGGGAAGGATGAATCCTCCAATCCCATTAATCATGAAGATTTTCATTCTATTTGATTGGAGGATGGAATATTTTTTGTGTCTCATTAGGCCCAAAACTTTTTCATCCTATAATCAATCGAAGGGTAAGTCATTCTTAATTCTCATTGGCTCTTGAAGGATGAGTAGGCCATTGATTGGAGGGAAGGATTTCGAAGCTTCCATTGAACAAGAGGAATAAGCTCAAGGAAAGGTCATGGAAGTTTACCAAGGGAGAAAGGAGTATTTTATATTTTGGAAAGGGGAAAGGATGATAATGAATGTGTGAGGAAAAGATTAGTTCTTATTTGGGGAAAGGTGTTGTTCATGGAAAAGATGTGTGCAAGAAATAAACATGGAAGGATTTTCATGACAAAGCCTTTGGAGTTTTATTTCAAATAAATTTTCCTCCCAAATCCACCATTGGATTTGTGTCAAACTTTAAACAACTGTTGTTTAGGAGGTGCAAAAGGTTCTCTCCAAAATTTAGCATCATCGGGTTTGTTGTAAGGGAGCCACATTTGCCGAAAGTAGAGGGTGTTTGTAATGGAGTTCATGGAAGGATTTCCATGACAAAGCCTCTGGAGTTTTATTTCAAATAATTTTTCCTCTCAAATCCACCATTGGATTTGTGTCAAACTTAAAAAAATTATCATTTAAGAGGTGTAGAAGGTTGTCTCCAAATTTCAGCATCATCGGGTTTGTTGTAAAGGAGCTACACTTGCCGGAAGTGGAGGGGGTTGAATTTGTCTATTTTTTCCTCAATCTAAGTAAAGTGATTTTTAGTCCCAAGGCTTAACTTTTGATCAAAAAAATTGAAAAACTTGTAAGATTTTGTAACATGGCTCCTTTTTAGATTAGCTTTTCAAAAATCTAATGCATGTTAGATTAGGAAGTTGTATGTAGATGTTATGACAAATGGAACAAAAGGGGTTCAACCATCAAGCGTGACATTGAATGAACATCAACATAATGCCCCTTCACATTCCATCATGGTGAGTTACGATTCTTCCACTATGTCTTTGTATTTTCCAAGTGAACACAACGCATTAGATTATTGGTGAACTTCATTACATTTCATTGAACCACCTTACTTGTTAGACTATAACTACATAGTAGTTCCATTTCCAAGTGGGTTTTGTGAGTGCATATCTTCATGTTGAAGGTGTGCAAAAATGCCTCACAATAGGTAACTGATAGTTTACATAATATGCAGAAGACAGAATATGTAATTTTTGGACAAAATGTTATAAATGGTCAGATTTTTAAAAAAATTCAAACTATTAATGTTTATGCTAGCTAATGACTATATAAATGGTTCAATAAGATTATTTAACTTTTCAATTTACTAATATAACTAAAAGGATTCAAAATTGGAGGACTTTTCAAAATTTTCAAACCATTTTGATCATTTTTGTTTTTTTCTTTAAGGAATGAAGTGATTATTTTCTTTTCAATTCTATTTTTATTGAAATTGTAACAATTTCAGTGTAATAGAATGTTGTACATAGACTTTAACATTTCAAATGTACTTGTTGTTTCTATAATCAGTAATTGAAGAAATTTGGAAGTAAAAAAATTGGGCATATAGAAAAACCATTGTAGAAATAGCACGTGCCACGTTGAATGAAAAAAATTTGCCAAATTACTTTTGGGCTAAAGCGGTAGCAACTATAGTCTATATCATGAATCAAACATCCACAATTGTTGCAACCCTACTTTGAGAGAGTGTGAGGATGAAACTCACACTCCCGAAATGGGGATTCGGGAGTCCTCCGAGATTCCCGAGATTTCAAAGTTCAATTACAAGGGTCAAAACACCTTGCATTGAGGTGTTCTTTATATCATTAAAAAGCTATCAAAGTGTAGACGTAAAAAATGGCCTTGCATGGGCCATTTGGACATTTGTAGCACAAGTTATGGCAAAAAGAAGGGCCAAGAGTCAAATTGCCATTTTGACTCCCGACCACTAAAAGTCAAGAATCAACTTGACCCTGGTGCATGCAGGTGGAGTGGGATACACTATTGGAAACCTCTCAAGGAGAATACAAGTTTGCTTTAGACCTCATCCCAATTAGAGGTCTAAGCAAAGAGTTATGACCTCGCAAAGTCATAGGAGTCCAAACTGGGACAGTTTCGGGACTCCTCTTTAGGAGTCCCGGGACAAAAAGCCATTCGAATGTGGGTGTTGTGGAGAGGCACAAAGTATACTATGTGGGGGAAGGTGGTGGCTTCCTCCGAGTTCGGGCCGTGGTGAGTCTTGTGAGTCCAAGGTTGCCCGTGGCTTGTCTTAGCATCAAAGTGCTTCCGAAAGTGAATTAACCAACTTGTTGGTTGGTTGGATGTAAGTTCGAGTAAGTAACTAAAGCTTGTCACTCTTCCTAGTCCCATCTTGGAGCTTCAACACGCCCCTCTACCCCTTCTAGTGCAGAGAGTTGGGAGCATGCCCCAAGTTCTTCACAATTTTGTTGTGTAAGTAACTTAAACCCATATTGGGTCTAACTAGGAACTTGGGAGCACATCAACAATGGTAGTTCATGGCATGACACCCGGTGAAAAATTCACAAGCAAGAAACCAGATGTCTCACACCTCATAGTGTTTAGTTGCATTTCATATGTGCATGTTCTTAATGAGAAAAGATCAAAACTAGACCAAAAGTTGATATGTGTATTTTCATTAGATATTCCTTGGAACAAAAAGGATATAGATGCTTCAACCCTTCCATTCGAAAGTTACAAGTGAATAGAGATGTTGTGTTTGATGAGATGGCTAATTGGTATTCACCATTGAAGATAACATAAAATGGAAAGGCTAGAAATGGTAATGTTTCATCAAATGTGGAACAAGAATCATAGTTAATTAGTGGACCACAAGAATTTTCAATTAGTGGGTCCAATAACATTCCATGAAAGGGAAGATTAAAATCTTCAGACATTATACATGGTAGTTCTCCAACATCATGTAGGAATTCTCATGTAGATGGTGAGTCAAATGATTCAAAAAAAAGTGTGGACGAAGAATTAAGAATCCCTTCAATTACTATTTTTGGAGCTCGGATGGCCAAAAAAATTTTGAAAACATTTGACAACAACAATGGAGTACAAAAATCCACATGAATCAAGTACCCTATACAAAGAATCACATATGATGACTTTATAGCTCATTATTATGCATACATGGTGAGAGTTATACATGAGGTTGAATCCACTTATTTTGAACAAGCAGTTGGAAACCCTAGGTGGGATAATCCTAGGGATGAAGAGATGGCAATGTTGAATGATAATGCTACTTGGGAATTAGTAGTTTTACCAAATAACAAGAAAGCAATTGGGTGCAAATGGGTGTACAAAGTCAAGCACAATGCAGATGGATCTATGAGCAGATGTAGAACAAGATTAGTTGCTAAAGGTTATGCCCAAACATATGGCATAAATTATGAAGAGACCTATAGTCTAATTGCAAAAATGACGACCGTAAGAGCAATCATTGGCAACAGCAAAAGGATGGTTTTTACATCAAATGGATGTAACTAATATTTTTTTTCATGGAGATTTATAGAAATAAATGTACATGGAACAACCACCAGGTTATGTGGACCAAACACATCCTAATTTAGTTTGTAGGTTGAAGAAAGCTTTGTACAACTTGAAGCAAGCACCTAGAGCTTGGTCAAACAAGATAGGTTTATATCTTGTCATAAGTGGATTTCAAACATCTAATGCAAATTTTTCATTGTATGTGAAAAAAATAGATCGTGGGATTGTAGTTTTAGTCATCTATGTTGATGATTTGATTATCACAATAAATGGTGATGCAAACATCTTTGAAAAAACTTTTGAAGCAAAAGTTTGAGATGAAGGATTTGGGAGAGTTACGTTACTTCTTTAGCATTGAGGTAATCCAATCCCGTAAAGGGATATGGTTATTACATAAACAATATGCTTTGAACAAATTGTCTGAATATGAGATGACATGTTACAAACCCATTTCAATTCCATTAAAGCAAAATGTGAAATTAAGTGTAGATGAAGATGACCTTATGGAGGATACCACTATGTACAGATGCATAATGGGGAGTTTGATTTACATGACCATCACAAGGCCATATTTGAGTTATGTAATTGGAATAGTGAGTCAATTCATGCAAACACCATGAAAGCCACATTTGGATGCAATGAGGTGCATACTCTGGTATATAAAACATAATTTGTAGCGTGGAATTTTTTATGAAGGTAAAAGCCATTTACAAATACATGGATACACATATGTTGATTGGGCTGGCAATGTTTCAAATAAAAGATCAACCAATGGTTTCATGTTTTCTTTTGGAAGTGGTGCTGTTAATTGGAGCTATAAGAAATAACCAATACTTACACTATCAAACACAAAGGTAGAATATAAAAGCACAACAATTGCTGCATGTGAAGTAGTTTGGTTACAAAAACTATTATCAGATTTGGGACAGTTAATGGATTCTCCTATTGTCATTTATTGTGATAACATCATTAACATACTACTCGCTAACAACCTAGTCTATCATGTTAGGACAAAGCACATTGAGGTGCACTTTCATTTTATTAAAGAAAAAAATATAATAAGATAAATTAACCTTATTCGTGTTAATACTAAATATCAAATTGCTAACCATTTCACAAAGGCTTTAGGTACAAACAAGTTACAGAAGTTTAGAAAAATGCTTGGTGTACTAAAAGTGGATTTGAGCTTGAAGATTCAAGCTCAACTAGTTAGGTTTCATTAGTTATTAGAGTAGGAAAGTAACTTAGTTACTTTCACAAGGTTGGATTATTTTCTTTGCTTATATTATTTTAGTTATTTGTGGTTTGGTCTTTTAGTTAAATACCTTGGTGTTGATGGTTTGATTTTCTTTTCTTCATTGCACAAGTTTGTGTATTTCATGTGACAAAAACCTTGAGGGGTTCTTGATGTTATGTTCCATGTTGTGAGCATCATGTTTTAGTTTCCTTTCAATAAAGATTTATGTTTACACATGACTATATCTCCTATTTATTAACATCCCATAGATTTTTTTTATTGCCAATCTTTAGTTTTTTTAGCTTTCACCGGCTTTCTTTTTTCAAACACCTGATATTCCAACTACTAGTTGCGAGTGGTAACAACAGCTACTACATTAACTAGCACATTGTCAATTTTAGGTGGTTTGGGTGTTGTCATGACATTGGAACTAATAGGTTTAGTTTTGAACATGTTTTGTACCTCAATCTTCTTAGGGCATTTTCCACATCTATATTCTACATTAGAACAAATTATATAGGTATAATAGATAGGCACCTTTCCAAATTTAATAGGGTTGGGTTTTAGTTCTTGCTATAGGTTCTATAGACTTAATTATAGCAGTAGGCACTATTGGTACCTTTTTTTTCTTATTATGACAGGTCTTTACTAAATGATCAATTTTACCATAATTAGTAAGTTAATGCTACTTTAGTTGTAACACCATGTAGTACATGTTTAACTATAGTATTAATTTCTGGTGTGGTTAGTAAAACATTTTAATGTGAGCATTCGGATTAATGTCTTTGACATAGGTTAGGTTAGATATTGTAACTTCCTATATGGTAGTTTGGTTGTTGGTTTTGATGCAGGTTGCACAATAGGTGGTTGATACCATGGTGGTATAAACATGCGCGAATAAGGTGTTGGCCATCCATAAAATCTAACATGTGGATTGAAAGGTGGTTCTTCAAGAAGATTTATTCCAGATAAACTTCCTCTAGATGAGTCTCCAAATTGTCCTCCATTTGGTGGTTGGTGAACAAAACCTCTGGGTGCATAAGTTGGTAAACTGTTAGTAACCTGCACAATGGTTAGAATTTATGCAATAACAAGTTGCTAGATAGGTTGTCTTCTTTATTGGCTATTGGTTGAACCACTATAGGAAACTGATTTTTAACAAAATATGGTGTATATGTTGGTGGTATAATGAGTTGTCTAGGTATTAGGTACACATTCGTAGTTACATAATTTATATGATTCCTAAACATTGAGGAATCATCCTTTTGTTCCAATTGGATATGTTGGATATAGACTAAGATCTAAAAACACGAAAGGGGATATGACATTTACCACTATGTTGAAGTAGGTAACATATCGGTTTTGCCTAATATAATTGGTGTAACAGGTTGTGACCAGGTTGTCTAATAATTGACATGTACAACCGTATGACCTATATTAGGATTCATGGCTTGAGTTCCTAATATAGACACATTGGGTACTATTATTGTAGTGGTTGGAAGGACATGTTGATGAACATTCATCACCTCCTCTTGTAATAATTTCCTTAATTTATCATCAACTAATGGACAACGATTGAACAAATGTCCCATTTGATGACAATATGAATAGGTTATAGTTCCAACACCTTAGTTTCCTCCTGAAATTAGTATATGATGTGGGACATGTGATCTTTTTCCTAGACCAAATACTGGTCTCACATGCTAGGTGCCCTGTGGATCAATGATTCCCTATCGAACAACTATGGGTGTTGTTATGGGTTCAATAGGTTTATAATGTGGTATAGAAACTGATTGATTAAATGGTCTTCTATTGATGTGATGAAGTTGCTCCAACCTATTGAGTAGGTGAAATCATTCCATCTTTGAATTAGTGGGTACCAAATTGATGTTGATGTTTAGTGGTTGGTTTTGAAAACCAACAGATGTTATAATTGGTGTAGATGCATCGAATCTGGGTAAATTGTAACCTGGGGTTGGAGATCGCCATGGTTGTCGTGTAGAGATAATTTCATCAAATGGTTAAACATGTTCATGATTGTTGTGAGCCCTACCGACACAACCATGCGCGGTAGTTTCAGTTTTTAACAGTTACATCAGGGTTATTTGAATGGGGTGAGGTTATTAAGGGCTTTTAGCGACTTCATAGGGTGATGAGTGTGCATGGTGCGAAGGGGGTTATTTTCTTTTCTGAAATGCGTTATTGGTGATTAAGGAGTTGAATTAGTTCTTTTCTTCAGCAAAGGCTAATAATCGTAGTTTTAGAAACTTTGTTGCATGATTAGGGGCGAGAAATCTCTAGAGGGTTGGGGGTAGAAGTAGACACCAAAATTTACGGTGTTCAACACAACATTAGTCTTGTTATGGTATTTAGAAAGTAGCAAGGATGTTAAAAATTCTTAAAGCAGTTGAAGGGGTGTTGATGAAAGATTTAATAGAGGTAGAATAATCTTCAAGCCGTTGAACATAAGGTTAATTCAAGGCAACTCAACAATTAAACAGATAGTATGATAGTGTGCTAATAGCAATAGGAGTCTGATGATAATTGAAACATTTATTTATAATAGGGATAAGCTCAGCAAGGAGCTACAAGTACATGTAGAATCCAGAGTTATGCCTTAGTGATAGTTCACAACTGCAGGAAATCTAAGATGCGCCGGATGGTGCGAACTAGGTAGTCCGCCTTGCTATTGGGAGGCGTCGACAAATCGGACCGCGCAACCAACGATAGTGACCAACACCGAGAACTAAAGACCATGCGAAGATAGAAGTATCTTCAGTTTCATAACAACCTTCACAAACAGTCTCGGGTTCATCACCAGAAGCGGGGTCAACTTGCAGCAAGATCACCAGGGTGCGAGAGTTCGGAGAAATGCAATAGTACTAGGCTCGAGGAGGTTCGACTTCAAGACGAGCATGCACTTCTCGAAGTTCGGGTTCTTCATCGCGAGGATGCTGGGTTAGGGTAAGATCTAGGGACGACTCCGGAGGCGGTTCTTCATTCACTTGTGCGGCTTGCGGCCGTAAGATGAGACCATGCGCGACGCCATAATTTCAAGCAAAGGAAGAAAAAGGTTAGAGTTTCAATCGAAATCAATTTGACAATGGAGGCAGGAAAGACTTGTTACGTTGAGGTGCGCAATCGTAATTTATAGTTCGAAGAAGAGGAAAGGAAGGCGGGAGTAACAGCTTAGGACCATGGTAAAGTAAAATCGTGAAGTCAAAGGGAAAAATTGAGGGTGGTCACCAAGCTTTGGATCCACCTTCACCTCCCTTCTCCTTCTCTTTAAAAGGCGGACTCGGATCGTGAGGAGTTTTTTTTGGCCTCAAGGATAATTTTCATGCAATCTCGAACACTTGTTTGACAAGCTTCTTGAGGAGGGAAATAATGTTTGGTCTTGGTGGAGGGAAGAAGGAAGAAAAGTAGAATAAAAATCTAGTGATAGTGTTGGAAGGTTGGGACTCTAGAGAAATCTCAGAAACCCTCTCGGGTTTCATAGCATAACTTTTTACTGTTGTAGCGGCAGATCTTAAGATTTAGTGGGTTGGTGCGCCTTATTGTTAGCTTTTCAGAGAGCTATAGCAAGCCAAATTTGAACAATCCATGTGGGAGAAACAACAGTTTAAGTGACTAGTGGTCTGCAGCAAGGTTTAATCATCATCTTTGTAAAACCCTCTCGGGTTTCATAGCGTAACTTTTTACTGTCGTAGCTGCAGATCTTAAAATTTGGTGGGTTGGTGCGCCTCGTTGTTAACTTTCTAGGAAGCTATAGCAAGCCATATTTGAACAACGTATGTGTGAGAAACAACAGTTTAAGTGACTAGTGGTCTGCAGCAAGGTTTGATCATCACCTTTGTAAAACCCTTTCGGGTTTGGTGGTATAACTCAGTATTGTCATAGCTGCAAACCATGAGATTTGGTAGGTAGTTGCGCCTTGTTGTTGGCTTCTAGAGAGCTATAGCAAGCCAGATTTGAACAATCTATGTGTGAGAAACAACATTTTAAATGACTAGTGGTCTACAACAAGGTTGGACATGGTGTTAAGTCCTTAAACATTGGTTTGGATGAATGACAATTTGGCACAAAGTCCTAGAACGTGTAGTGTGTGAGCTTGGAAAAATATATCTATCAATTTTAATCATAAATAATGCATAGGAGGTAGGTTGCTTAATTTCAATTACAAACGCAATCTAATTTCCAAAATTACATTTGTAATTGTCCTTCATTAGTAGCATTTGTGCTTCCATGCATAATCACCTTGTAGAACCGGGAGTAGAGGGACGGGAAGTCACCTCACACACCACTGGACATGCATTGTTGTAAACAAAATGAACTTGATCTATATGGTTCAACAACTTACTTGATCTGTCAACTAAAGCACATAATAGCCAACAATGGTACTCCTCAAAATCTATAAAGAAACAAGGGATTCTGGTTGCAAAACAAACAATGTAACCCATTCAATTAGTGGTCAATTTCTAAATTATTTTTACAAGTATATAAGATGAAAAAGGTAGCAGACCTAAGTGCTACAAATGGCAAAAGCATAAAACCAAAACTTCAAGGAGTGTCTTCCATTGCTACCTTTTTAATCCAATACCATATTTAATAACATTGTTGAACTTTGATCATGTTACAATGCCACAAGACATACTCTTGTTAACAAAATGAAATTGATGTATATGGTGCAACCATTTACTTGATCTCATAACTGAGGCACACAATAGCCACAAAAGACACTTGTTAGAATCTACAAAAAAAACATGGATTTTTGTAGCAAAAAATTTATTAAATAAATGATAATCAGTTTCAAGAGGCTCAACATCCAGGATTAGTTTTGAAAATAACTCCATATGCACATACATAAGACAAAAGAAACATTAGTAGACCTAATTGCTCCAAATGGCATAAACATGAAATAAAATCTTAACTAGGTTATTCTGTGGCCACCTTTTCAGTGCGACGAGTACACATGATTGTATGAAATTGACCTTTGACATTTTTATTGCAACACCGTGTTGGACATGACTTTGTTAACAAAATGAACCTAATATATATTCACTAGTCAACAAGATATTAAATTACTCGAGTTTGGCATTAGATCAATATTGCATGCAAGAACAAACACAATTTTCAAAATGTGGCCAGGTTGAACCCTAAAATCCAATTCAAGCATATGGGTGGTAATATAAACTTTTGATCATCTACTAAACAAATGTATGCACCTCATTGCTCCTCAAAAAAAATTTAACAGCATTAGAAAATCCCCATGTAAGGTCAACAACCATCATCTTCAAAGTTATGGCCAAGACAAACCCTAAAAACACAATTCAACCATCTAGCAGTCCCAATTTTGATAATCTACTGCACTTATGTATGCAACTCATTTAGTCTAGGTGTTGATTTCTAGAAATGTAAAAAAAATTCATCACAAATATATGCACCTTGTTACTCACTAAAAACACCTATGAAAGAAGATAAAAGTAATCAAAGCAAAAACAAAAGAAACAATGGAGAAAGGAAAAAAAAACTAACGTTGAACTTTTGCCACGTTTGATTTTCATTATGAACCTCCATTCTTTAGTTTTGCTTGCTTCCACACCAAGTCTCATTCATAGCCTATACCCCAAGCTTTTGTTCAATTGGCTTAAACCCCAAGCTTTCATTCAACTAGCCTAGACCCCTAGAAGCAAAATGACAAGGCTAAAGGGTTTGGGTCTTGCTTTTGTCCTCGTGCATGAAAAAAAAAAGGTCCAAAAACATTTGATCCAATGATCAACTTTCAAAATTTTCAATATCATCTAATGGTCCAAATTCATTTTGCTTACTTTTCAAATCATTTTCCCACTTTCTTTTACTTTGCTACTTCTAGCTATTTGCCCTAAAGCCCCATACCTTAAAATTTGAAGGCCTTGAAATTTTACAGCAAAACCACCCCCACTCATAAGTCTCATTGCCCACCTTTTCCAAGAAACAAATCCAAAATTGGACATTGCTATCCCTTTCAAAAAACAACCACAAAAATGTTTTAGTAGTGTATTTTCCAATGTTGAATGTCATACTACAACTTTGTCAATTTCATGTTGTTATCAATATTGATGCAATGCATTTCTACAATATTGTGTATCCCAATGCATGATTATAAATGAATGTGCAAGTTTGAACTAGACATAATCATTATTCCAAAATGTGTTTTTTATGACACATATGACTGACATGTCATAGTTGTATATGACATATATGACTACATGTAATTAGATGACTACCTACTCAAATAGAATGTGTCACATAGGACATCTAGTTATGTAGTTTCAACCATCATGTATATAATCAAACTTTGTGACTATAATCATGAAAAGCATAACAAAAGAAAAGATCATAGCAATTGGACCCATGTGGACACATGACAATTGAAAATATGTTGACAAGTTGTGACATGATTTGGCCTATCTAGGTAGGTAACCTAGGGCTATGTGGCTAGGTAACCTAGGCCACCTAAAATAGGCCTAGGGCTAGGTTAGTTTAGGTGGCACCTAACTCGACCTATGCCTATTTAAATATGACATTTCATTTTTGGATGCCATATTTAGTATATTAATATGTTTCAACATGAGCCATAAATAAGACAATGTAAGTCTATGTAAATTGCTAGTACATGCACTCATTGTTTGTATGCCAAACAAGATGCTAGATATTTAGGTGGAATGAAATATCATCAACAACACCAACATCATCATTGAATCCTTTCCCCTTATTTTACCACATCATTTGGTGCATTTGTGTGGTTGTGAGTTTCTTGCCATTATCATCAATACCACTCTAAGCTATAGATGTTCTAAGATGTTAAATCAATCATTTAGACCTCCCATATGAATCTACATGACACAAACAACATATGCCTAATCTCAAAAAATCACTTGATGAATGTGATTGATGCACATCTTTCAAGGAAAGTTGGGCAATTCAATATTCTAATCCAATTTTGTAGTGGATTTGCTTCCATTTTTGCAAACATAACAACTTTGGAGTTTGACTTTTCTATCTTGGGTTGGGAAAAAGATGAATATTGACTATCATTAATAGATATATCCCTTGAAGGGATAACGCAAGTGAAGTAATGGGATAGGTTCTTGTAGTTATAATCAACACATCTATTATATAGTTTCATTGATTAATACAACAATGGCATAATGATTAGTCTATTTTATCATGCAATATAATGAGACATGCCATGAATAATACTAAGTAATCCATGTGAAAAAAAATGAAATCTAGTGACATGCCAAAAATAAAATTCAATGTTTCCATAAATAAGCTAAATAATTTAATTGTGGTAGATGCCACTTTCAAATAGGCATGGCCTAGCCTAAGGCTAGATAGTTAGGCCACCTAAAGTTAAGTAGTTTACACCACCTAGGGCTAAATAGTCTAGGGCTAGGCCTAAAACTACCTAGGCTAATAGTCCAAGGTGAGGTCACCTAGGCCATTCAACCTAGGCCATGGTCTAAACTACGTAACCTAGGCCACATAAGGTTACATCACTAAGCCACTTAAAGTTAAACTTAGGGCTAGGTAGGCTAGGTCACCCAAGGCTAGGTTTAGGGATAGGTAGCCTAGGTGGAACATAATAGCTTGCCCTAACTTGGCTAAGTAGGTTAGGACTAGGCCCCTCTACCACCTATGTCATCCTAAACAACATTTGTTTTGATAGGTGCCTAGGCAATGGTCTAGCCTAAGTTACAAGTATGAAGATTTGAACCCCTCATCTCCGTGCAATGAAAAAACAAGTTTCCAACCATTGAACCACAATTTTTCATTAGGTTTTTTTTTTGTTAACATATAATGTATGAAGTTTTTTTTTTAAAATTGCAATTCTACTTACACATCTAGGGAATTTGACTTAGATAGGTATGTAGGTTATGCAAGTGGGTGAAAACACACTACAAGGGGGCCAAAAATGTTGTCAGATTGAACTATTTTTCAAGGGCATCCATGTTTGAACTTCAACCATGTTAATTTTGGAACATATTTTTCCAAATGCTTTGCATAATATGGTAGACCACAATATAAAAAAATTCAATCAAAAAGAAAATTCCTTTTTCCAACTTATATTTTGTGGTTCCAAAATATATTTATGGCAAAGAATGTACATCATTATGTACTAAAAATTGCAAATATACTCCAAAAATGATTGAAATGATCTTTAGTCTTTACGAAATTTGTAGTATTTATTAAACATTATGATTCCACATGATTGGAATAAATTTGTGAACCATGTGAAAGGTTTGATAATCATCATATCACAAATGGGTGTTTTTGGGGGCAATAACCATAAGTATGTGGTAAATTAACATTTTGACAAACTATCATTTTCAAATGGAAAATGACGAGATATGTGAGGTGGGTCATTATATTAATTTTCATTTCAATCATTTTTTGGTTGACTAATTTAAACCCAAACCTTAGTGCAATCCAAAAATAAAAACATGTTATATTATACTGCATATACCATAAAAATACTCATTATTCCTTGACTTTAATCTTTTTAAATGTATTTCTTTTTTTCAAATAATATTAGACATCATTAACTTTTTGAAAATCAAAATATCAAGCCCAAAAACCAAAAGTGAAACCCAAAATTAAATGTAACACATTTTGCAAAAATATATTTTATATAATACATGTCCTAAAAAGGCCCAAAGTGCTCCCCCCCCCACCCCATATTATGCTTTCACCCAAGTAACATACCCTATCATAAGTAATTAGGTTTCAGCATGCATGTAACATATTTTATCATAGGTAATGAGGTTAAGTATGTAAGTAACTTAACCTAACTTGGGTAGGGAGGAAGGTCGGTAATAGGTAGGTGATTAACTTAGCCCTTGTAACTAAGAAATTCTAGTGATGATGGTTGGGTGTAATCACACAAACAAGAGCCATGCAAATGTAATGCCTATTTAATTTTTCACATTTAGAAATGGCGATTTAATTTGGTGTTGAAAGATATAAGACCTTTTTATATTGGGGTGCAATCATATTAACATGTATCATTAACAATCATAACCATTGCTTCATTGTTTGAACTTTGGATTGTAAAAATAAATAAATAGAATTTTTCCTATATAAAATTTTATTGTGGATACATTATGTACATATCATAAAAAATTGGAATCAATCTAATGAGTGAAAAATACGTGTAAGAACTTTTAAGACTTGTAATCACTTTTTAAAAGTTGTTTAAAAGTAATTTAAAAGCAATTTTGACACTAAAAGCACATTTTAAGAAAAACTTTATGACATATTTTGGGATTATTTTAAATATACACCTTAACATAATAGTATTAAGAAAAAATTAAATGTTTTTTAAAAATGTATTAAAAAGATTCTAAAATTATTCTTTAAAAAAAAACAACTTAATAACATGGTTGGACCCATTGTAAGGTTCTTAATATATCATTGAAACATGTGAATTAATTTGAAAAATATCCTATAGATCATTCCTATCAGATTTTGTTGACATTCAAAAGCCATACATTCATTTAATGTTAGATTGAATTTAGTGAAACACTTTGTCAATTTACTTAAAGGGAACAAATTTTAGCATAACAAAATGGGAAAAAAATAAAAATGGAAATGGAATCAAGTACTAACTCAAAGTGTCACTAATTTTACATTTTTTATTGAAGTGTATACCACATTTAGAGATGGCTTTTGCCATGTGAATTTCACAAGTCGTTGATGTAGTGGAAGTGATGCAAAGGTGTTGGGATGGATGGAATCCTAGATTAGTTTGGTTTCCATTTGCATCCATGGTAAACTTCTTTGAACCAACTTCACCTTCATCTTCAGGTGTGCATTTTGGAGTACCTTGTTCACCTATAGAGAAGGTGAAATTCTCTTTTGAGGATGTAGAGGTGGTTAACTTCATTGTGCCTATCTCCATGGGTTACATATAAACAATTGTAGATGCACCATAGTCAGATTATACATCTACACATGGAAAAGTACACAAAGTTAATAAATAGGTTAGGAATTTTGAAAGAATTTCTTAAGCTATGATCCGTTTAGGATATGAATCAAGAAACTTGCCCATTCATGATGTTTTAGGTCCTTAAACCTTAAACTATTTTCTTGGACCATGATATAAGTCAAGAACAAAATTTCCTTAGCCACAACCATCATGATCATAAGGAAAACTTATGGTTTTGGAATTAAATGATTAGGACTTAAGTTCCTTGTTCATCCATGGTTTGAGCCATTTAATCCTTAATTCAGGAAAGTTTGGAAGTTGTTTCCAATCAACACATCTAATCTAAGAAAGATGATCTACATTTCAAAAAAAATTATAGTATTAAGGACCCAATACTCCTTTCAATCATCAAAAGACATGATATAATGATAGTCATCTAGGAAATATAATATACATATTAAAAAATCAATTAGTAGTAAGGACCCAATTCTCCTTTTAGCCATCAAGAGACAAGATATAACGATTGTCATCTAGGAAATCAAATATACATAAAAGGAAATCCTACTTGAACCCTTTATTCCTTTTAGCCATCAGTCTAGGATATAACAACAGTTCCTTGCAACTTGGTTCCAAATATTAGGAAAGTTGTCTTCTTTAGCAAAATCAGAAATAAGTTCCAAAAACATAACCTTATGCAAAGATCCTTAAGACCTAAGAAAATAAATTCCAAGATTTCATCAAATGACCTTTAATAGTAAGGATTTAAAGAAATCACAAGAACATAGATGTTCTAGGAGGTGCATCAAGGATTGTAGCTCCATAATAAAGGATCTGAAACATGTTTTATAATCAACATTGGAAATGATAAAAATGACCTAGAAGACAAGCAAATATAGGAGCATCAAATGAGATGTAAGGTCTTCAATTTATCCTAAATATTATAAAGTTGATATAGTCCAAGAACATCAAATGATAAAGAAAGGTTTGGGACTTCAAGTTATTTGAAGGCTCTTAGCATCTTTAATACCTTGCACCTTCTTTAGTGAACCACATAGATCAACCACAAGCTCTAACAATTTGAATGAAGCACACCAATCCTCCTAAAACACTTCTTCACAATTAGACCCCTTGCATTTTCTTGAAGACATGGTGAGTGCCACCAAACACCATGGATTATATGTGTAATTGCATGAATTGGTACAAATATCATAACAGTAAATTTTTCACCACAAACTAAACAAGGTTGAACATTGATTATTTTGATGACATATTGAGATGGTGTAGATGGCTTAAGTTGTCATAATGGTTCAAAATAAGGGCTTGCCCTTGATTTCTTTTGAACAACTTGTTCAACCAACATGGTTATAAGGTCGTGGGCAACTGTCAAGTTTAGCATAAAAGAAACTAATGCTTCCTCACAATTAGCAACATTAGAATCACATAAGAGGTAATCAACTTTTACTAATTTCAATTTCAATTTCAACATGCATTGTTGCAATTTTAAAAAATTTCAATCCTAATCTATTGTTGTAATTCCTCAATCCTTGCTTGTGCAACATTTAGATTAAGGACTACTTCATCATTTGTGTTTTCATTAGCACACAATATTTGAGAAACCACAAGTCCACTAATAGGTTCACATGAAGATAAGGTTTTTTCAAGATTTGTCTCCACCTTGTCAAGAACATTTTTATTTCACAATGAATCACCTCTTTATTGTTTACATGTAGGTGAGCCTTCCTTTGTTCGTCACCTTTTCTTTGTACCAAATCATTTTGGATCTTTTCTACTTGTTATTTTAGGGTTTCAATGCATACTTATTTTGAAACCAACATCTATGACACTTTGGATATGCTTTCTAAACTACACAACTTCAGCATCTTTCCTAAATGTAATGATGATGAAGACTTGAAGAGTCTTTGTGATGTACTCATACTTGAGCCTGGTTCAACCTTTGGCTTTACATAATACATTGCGTTCAACCTGGAAGCCCCAAATGGAGGTGGTCGATGAGACCTTGAGCCTCTTGATGATCGTGTAGCTTGTAGTCTATTGGCTCCTTCGACAAATATATTCATAGATTTGAACCTAGCAAGAACATTCAATGGTTTTGTTGTAGGTTGTGTAACACCAAAAGTTTGTTCTAATAAAATTGGTTGCAAGTGTGTCTTCTTTTCCTTTGCAACTTGCCTCATAATTTGTAGATCATTGTGTCTCTCATGTGCAATAAGTGCATAAGCAGCCTAATTGAATTGAATTTTAGAATTTTTGACTAGTAATCCATGCACAAATTCTAGGGTTATAGTGTCATTCAAAACTTTGCATTTCTCATACAGGTGAAAGCATGGTAAGGTGATAAAAAATCGATAGAGATCATAAAAGTCCATTTTATTTTTTAAAGGGCCAAAATGGGCAAGCTAATTCAAATAAAAAAAAGAGGGAATAGTGGCCACGAGATACTAAAGGACATCACTATATTCATTTATGCTAGTCTACGGGCCGATCTTGGACCAATCCTTGTCTCTCACACCTTTCTTGGCTCTCATGAATCTTGGACGTTTCATGATGATTTTCGTGTTGTCAACATTGTAATTTCTTTGTTCAATGAATTATGTTTACAATCATTGACCATGCTAATCAAGGATGTTAGGTGTCACACCTTCAACTAGTGATGACTTGAGGAAGAAGGTGAAACAAAAAGGAGGACCCGCCAACAATGGTACATAGGCAGGGTTTGTAAGTTATTTGTACAAAGAGATTCTAAAGATGCTTAAGGGTGATGGTAGTCATAGTTTTACCAAAAAGGAATTTGCACAAAAGTATAAGATGTGTCATTTTAGTTTGAACCCAAAACAAATTAAAGTGCCTAGAGACTACACCAAGGAAGAAATCATAAAGCTTTTTAGTCTCGTAGTAAACAAAAATGGGCACCACTACACTAGCTATGTGGACCTAAAGCTTATGGCAAAAATTGAGAACCTTACATGTTAGCTAGAAGAGTCATCACCTTAGGAATGGTAAAAGGTTTAGTTTGTGAGGAGAATGGGAAGCAAATGAACTAAGCTGCTTACACAAAATGGACAAGTCAAAAGCTATTTCAACAATGTCATTTAAAAGATTCAAAGTTTTTTGAAGATTGGAACATTTACGGGTTTCAGAAAGAGGAGGCTTTAGATGATGACATAGAAAAACTAAAAGATCCTTGATAGGTGAAAGGTTCGCTTGTTTTTTAATAGTTCCAAGGGTATTTCCTCTTTGTTCAAAAATTGGTTGTGTTAACAGAAGAAGATTTGGCCATCAAGGAGTAGGAAAAGGAGAAGGTGGTTAGAGCAAATATTCTCACTCAAGGCAAAAGGGAGTACATGAACACATTGTTAACAAAAGTTATAGCAAATCAGGAGATCCTAGTTTCTACACTTCAAAAAGAAGAAACCATTGTGGCTTCAAGCGAGTTTGACAACACTATAGCTACTTTTTTTTTAAGGTTTCTCAATCCTACAATCCATGCCCTATGTAGGCAAGTTGATGCTCAATGAGGTGTCATAGAAGCATTTAAAAATTTTGGTAGATGAAGGAGAAAGTGCATTTTCAAAAGTGCATAAGTAGAGATGTTGATTTTTTTGGGTCATTTGTTAAGTTGCAAGAACAAGTTTTGATTTCCACATGTCATGAATGTGCAATTAAAGATCTAATAACTCGAACTCAAAGGGGGTCTGTTTTGAAGAGAATGCCATTGCAACCTTATGTTGAATTACAAACCACAACAAAGTTTGGAAAAAAGATGTGGCTACCCATAAAACATTATGTTTTCTATGGCTTAGGATTTGCTCTTATGTGGGCAGTTAGGATGTCTTCTTGCAAACATGTGTACCTCGATTAGTTTACTACATACCACTTTGGTATGTCTACTAAGTGTATTGTCAAAGATTGTGAGGCAAAAATGCATGAGGCATGGTGGGGTTGTGTTGGATTGATGAAACCAAGAGGGGTTGAAGGGTTTGACATCTTGAAGATTGAAGCAAGAAGAGGTTGGCAACCTTAAATAATGGTCAAAGGTGTGTTCCAACTTCTACTATTGAGTTTTACGATGCGAGCTTTCCATTTTTGTTATAATAGGTTGGTTGTCTAACTATTGTGTACATTTAGTGTGAATTATGAATCCAAATTGTGTTTAAATGTCTAATGATGTTATAGGCACATGTAAGTTGGAAAATGCATGTAAATAACTTCACCTTGTCCATATTTTTAATTAACATTATGGGTTCCATAATGAGGAACCAATATCCTTAATTATGGAGTCCTTAATGTCCATAGTGTCCATAATTAACACTAGGAACTTGTGGTAATGTCCATAATGTTGATAATTATTGTAAATACTCATTTATTAAAAAATTCAAATGCATCATTTCAAACTTTGAATTGAGTTATATATTCAAATATTATTTAAACACATCTAATTTATTAACTTTCATGAAACTTTGTGATTTTTTCCATTTCAAAATGTACAACAACTAAAATGGTTTTAAATATTTATTAAAAAATTCAAATGTAATGTCTGAAATATAATTATTTAAATAAAAAATTTACTTTCACAATTACATTGAATTTTTTAATTTCTTGAGTTTCAAAATGTGAATAAATAACTATATCACTTAATTACAAAAATCATATACAATGTATTAAATCTTTGATTGAATTATAATCTATAACTGTTTAGGGAAAAAAAATTATTATCATAATCATATTGAACTTTGTGATTCCTTTCAATTTCAAAACATTTTCAATATTTGTTTCAAAAGTTCAAGCAATGGTTTTTTTTGCTTGGGTTAGAAATTTCACATATAACTATTTGGGTACATTTGGTTTGCTTACTTACATCATTGACTTCAATTTTATAATATTTTTAATCCAAAGTTTTAGACATTCCATTAATTCACATATTTTAATTTATGCCACATATTTGTCAAAAATTAAATCTTTAACAAAATATCTTTAAAATATCATAAAAAACAAATTCCCTTTTGAAATTATGGTATTAAAATTTGTATACCTCCAATCTTATATCGATTTTTGTAATAAAAATAAAAGAATTGAATTCAATGTTATAATTTTTTGTAATAACAATGGATTTTTTTATCATTTTATAAATTAATTACGTTTTATTTTTTTAATTTTCAAATTTAAATGAGATGTACATTAGTTTTATTCTATTTTTTTTATTAAATTAAAGGAAGCTATTTTGTTTTATTATTCCATTTTACTCATGTCATTTGATCATAAATAAATAAATAGATGGTTTAATTTGGGGCTAATTTAATTTGGACATATATATGCATTCAATTGATTCATCACAAATACGAATTGAATCATGGAATTTGAATAATTCAAGATTAACATGTACGTTTATGCTATATTTTCTGTAATTTTGATAAAAATAGAAAATTTTAAATTAATATTCCATTTTCTCATTACCTTTTTTTTCAAAATTTTCCCCTTGTAAATTATTTATTTATTTGAATATAATTATGAATAATGTTTGAAATCATGAAAACTATATCTTTTGTCATTTTTTTGTAATGAAATTTTAAAAATGAAAACATGATTTTTTTCCCCATTTTTTTAATACCATGTCATTAAAAATGACATTATAATCATGTGTGTCATATTTTATGATTAATTCTATTCATGTTAGTTGTATTAGTCAACATAGACAAATCCACGTGGGCACCCACATTTACTTATGCAACATATTGTTTAATTTTGACTATAATGCTAAATTTTTTAATCATAATAGACATTGCAATTTTTTTATTTTAGTAACGATGGACACATTTTAATCATTTCAAACTGTAATGTATTCTAGATATTGACTATATAGTCATTTTAGACATGATGTTAGTAGCGTAGAAATCATGTTTTTGTAGTAATGCATTAAACAACATTATGGCGTCCTTAATTAAGGACTATGGTCCTTAATCAACATTTTGGGTTCTTTAATTAGGAACCAAAGTCTTTAGTCAACATTTTGAAGCTTTTAATTAGGAACCAAAATCCTTAATTAGCATTATGGGTCCAAAGTCCTTAATTGACATCATGGGTTCCATAATTAAGAACCAAAGTCCTTAATCGACATTAAGAATCCTTAATTAAGAACTAGAATCTTTGATCAACATTTTAAGTTTTTTTAATTATGAACCAAAGTCTTTAATCAACATTTTGGGTTTTTTAATTAGGAACCAAAGTCCTTAGTCAACATTTTGAAGTCCTCAATTAGGAACCAAAATCTTCTATCAGCATTATGGGTTCCACAATTAGGAACTAGAGTCTTTAATCAACGTTCTGGGTTTTTAAAATAGGAATTGTAGTTTTAATCAACATTGACAAGTCCTTAAGAACAATTTGCAGTCGGTAATTAATGTTGTAATTAAATTCCATAATCAATAATTTAGAATCCTTAAGTATTACATTTTATAAGTCCAAAGATTATGTAAAATGCATAAGAGTCCTCCAAGGATTGAAGTAGTATTTATGATAGATTTCAAGTTTTATCAATGTACATAGTCTACATTTTTTTGATTAAATACAAGTTGATAGTACATGTAAGTCCATATGTGATGCACTTAGTACATATTATTAAATAAACAAATTACAAATATAGTACATAGGTTTATTTGATAGTGAATTATTAGGAACAATTATTTCCATGTTCTTGTTGTAGTTAGGTTCCCATTTATATTTGCATGCTTTTGTTAATATGTAGGTTTTCCATGTTCTTCACATGATGCAAGGACCCAAGTTTCAGTGTTAACCAATTTTGATCTTGAGCCTCCATTTCAAGCACCACCTCCAAAGGAAAAGCTCACAACTCCTAGTCCAAGCATGGGGAATATCCACATGAAACCTAACACACTCCCACCCTCCTCAAGAGACTCAAATACGAGTCTAAAATGAAAATAACAAAAGTGTAGGAAGTTGGGGCACGCTCCCTGGCTTGCAACATTTTGGGGGTAGAGGGGCATGTTGGAGCCTGGGGAGATTGATAAGCATTTTAATCACTCACATGGACCTGCATAAACCAAATAACAAGTTTGTTAGTGCATAGTTGGAACACTTTTGGTGCTAGGATGAGCCACATGCAAACTCAGACTCACAAGACTCACCACGACCTAGACTTGGGGGAAGCCACCACCTTCCCCCTTATAGTATACTATGTGCCTCTCCAAGAGGCCCACATCCAAATGACATTTTGTCCCGGAACTCCCAAGTGGGAGTCCCGAAATTCTCAAACTTGGAACTCCCGCAACTTTTGGGAGCCAATAACTTTGTGTGTAGAGCTCTGATCGAGATGAGGTCCAAAGCAAAGTTGTAGCCCTCGTCAAGATCTTTCCAAGGGTATGTTGCACATCACTTGCATGCAAGGAAATCGAGGCGATTCCTGACTTTTAATGGTTGGGAGTCAAATTGCCAATTTGACTCTCAACCTTTCTTTTGGCTATAACTTGTGTTTCAGTATCCAAATGGGTCATGCAAGCCCATTTCAGACATTAACGTTCCAAGAGCTTTCTAATGATATAAAAAACATTTCAATCTAATAAGTTTTGACCCCTGCAATTGCCCTCTAAAGATTCGGAAGTCCATTGGGACTTTAACTCCCAAAATGGGAGTTCACGTGGGAGCATGAGGGTTCATTCCCTCACATTCTTTTGCACTATCGGGAGCATGAGATGTGATTCCCGGGCTCACTCTTGGCTCACACCCTCGCAAGCCCTTGCCTTGGTCACGAGCCCAAGGTTAGGGTTGTGATACTAATTGAAGCCACAAACCATAAGCATTACCTTGAAGAAGTTGAAGTTTCATTTCCAAACAAAACATTGAAAATTGTGGTAGTTGAAAATCTAAAAACTGAATTGGCATCAAAATGCAAATTGGATTTCATGGGGATGTCAAAATCGGATGTACTACAAGGAGCAAGGCAAACAAAAAAACAATCAAATGGATGTCATGTAACCAATTAATCTTGATGTCCACAAGTAGTCCAAGAATATGGATGATGGTACATTTTTTGGATTTGGAAGAAGATATGTAGGAACATAATAATGGTGAGGCCAATTTGTAATTAACAAACAATCTAGAGTAGGTTGAAGGTTTGGAACTACAAGATGGTGAGTTAAAGGCAAGGGGGTGAAAGGTGCACCACACAAGACGAAAAAGGTCTAGTCCTTATTGTAGTCCTTTTTTACCCTATATTTGGATCCCCATAAAAAATAATGAGTTAAAATTTTCAAAAGGACTATATTGTAAACCATTACAATTTTAGATTCCATCATAATCATCTGTAAATGTGTCTTTACATGATAAAAAAAGACTAGGTAAAAAAGATAGAAAACCGTTTGACAAGATTCTGGTACACGTTAAAAAATTTGGACCCACAAAAGGTTGGAAAGCAAAGTCCTTCAAATAAGAAGAAATATGGGCAAAACCACCTTCCAAATATAAAGGTAAGCCAAAAATTCAACCTATTCAACACATTTAGACTCGCCAAAAGAAAATACATTATCCAAATAATAAGTGAACATGCATGAACATGCTTCAAATGTTGTTATATAATATTTAATGTATTTACTTGTCCACTATGTTCTAGATTTTTGTTCTACTATGGAGCCTAGGGTTTATTTTTATGTTTTGTTGACATGTGTTGTTGACTTTTCATGTACAAAGTTGAATTGGAATTGAGTTCAAGAACCTCAAGTGAAATTGATCAAGTTTGCAATGTTGTCCATGGAGGTCTTAATTGAATTAAACTATATCTATTTATAGGTTTCCAAGCCTAAGCTCAAAGTTTTGCAATGAACTATTAGGTCTTGATTTTATGTAATTTTGTTTTGAATAATGTAATTTTTGGCATGTTTGTCAATTTATAGTCCTTTAGTTATATTCGTAAGTGACCAATTTTTTTCAATTTTGAAGTTAGTTCCTTCAATCTAATTTGTCCACAACATTTCTTGTTTGATCATTATGCAAATTAACCTTTGATTTTTAGATTGCATTTGCATTATCCAAAAGCTTGGATATTTTATTTTCTCAAAATTATGGTAGTTCATAATTTGATTTTGGTGGCCCCATAATTGGATCATGTGCTTCTACTTGAGCCATGGGGCATTTGCAAGGCTAGTGCAACATGCATGTTTTACTACAAATTCAAAGATTTGATATATTAGCTCAACTATTTGTAGTTTACGATATCTAGATATTTCTTCTAAAGCTTCTTCTAGCATGCATCAATGTCATTGTAAATGTGTAATATTGTGATTTAGATTTACATCAAAAGAAAGTTGTTAACTTGTAGTATTAGTATGCTTTGGTTGTTGTTGCCTCAATGCATCAACTAACATTTTTGACATCTTCAACAAAAGGGAGAAGGTTCTTGCAATGATGGAGCACCACAATATTTGACAAAAAATTCTAGGTTTGTGCTATTAAACTTTTATTTCTATAATTCTTGGTTATTATGTGGTTTTGGATTCCATGGGCTTTGTGAGGTATTTAAATATGAGGGATGTTTATGGGGCAACGCTTCTTCATTTAGCTGCGTTGGGTAGTCATTATTCAATTGTGAAGTGTTTACTAAAATGTGGTGTTGATTTGGTGTTGGTTACCACTACCACCAATGGGTAAACTTCACAAATATCTTTGTACAAGGGTTTTTTGTTAGTTTTTGTTTTAGGGTGGGCTTCTCTTTGATCATTTTTAACATTGGTCTTCTATACTAATTATCAACAAAAACATAGGAAATTTACTTGGGTTTGTAATAATAACTGCATTAGTAGAGTGTGTGCAAGCCCCTTGGCCCCACACATGTTATTGGAAAGTCACCAATTGTTAATGGGCACATGTTGGTGATGCTACCTTGTTCCAATGCAAAGGTTTATTTGCATATATTGGGTGCTAGAAGACAATTGTTAGTTTTCCCTCCTACTATAGAATGGTGAATGTTGTTGCTAAACTTGGGCATTGAATTGTGATTTTGTCATACCAAATCTAGACAAGGTAGCTCACCTCTATTTAGGATATGTGGCATGTGTATGGGAGTTGTGAGCATGGGGTGCAAAAGGAGATGTAACTAATATCATGGGGTAATATGTTTTACATTAATTTATGGTTTTGAGAGATCCAAAACTTGAACTTGATAAAATAATGTAGAATTGAACATTGATAATAATGTAGGCAATTCTTAAGGCTACTTATGATGTCCTTTAATGGTGTTAAAAGCTCCCAAATTTAAAAGGCCTTGGGAGGTGATTGACCTTATTTTCCTATGTGGTCTTGTTTTTGCAGGTATTACCTGATGGCATTGCTTTGCAATACAAGAATATTGCTTGTGCTGCACTTCTAAACCCTAATTCTCTTCAACCCCTTACATGGCCTCATCCTAGAAATTCATACGTAAGTTGGAACCTCAAGCCAAAATGTTGTTCCAAACTGCATTGGTTCATGCAAATGACAAACAATTGACCTTAGACAACATGCCTATAAATTCTAGTGATGTGGTATCTAGAAGTGAACCCCCTGGACTTGGGAATTCATCTCCCAGTTTAGTAGACTTCTAGCTTGGGGTAAATTTTAGCTCATTCATCATACAAGAGGTAGTTCCATTCTTTGATAGTTGGTATCAAGCATCATTGTTTTCTCTTATAAATAACAAAGAAAAATGAATGACATAGAATGGAAGATAAGTTATGTATATAATAGATTTAGAAAAAATGTCTTTGGCAAGACCTCAAAATAACTCTAGAAGTCCAATTCTATGCTTACCAACCCAATTTGTGCACTAGTAAATTTTTTTACTTTTGGTCTAGTGCCTTTTGAGGGTGTTCTAGAAACTTATCAAGTTTGTGCGAAATTTTGGTATAGAGGAATGGTAGTGTTGCATAAGAAATATGTTGCATATGCTTTGAAGAATGTTAGTGTACACTTGAAGTACTAAAATGTGGCCACCAAGCTCGGGTGATTCAAATCATAGCAATATATATCACATGAATTGTGAGGCACTAGGAGTAGATTACACCTCAAGTGCTCTTGTGGGATGGCTATTTGGCTCTAACCCCTAATTGCAACAAGTATAGGATCTCAATCACATTCTATAGTACAATAACATGATGGGCTTAAAAAGTTTTGTAAAAATAAATTCTTCTCTATGAACAAAACATTCAACTATTTCAACAATATAGCCTATTAATAAACATTTGATTCTATTTCTTCTTGAAGCACATAACACATTTGAGCATAGATCTACTAAATTGTAGGAATATGTTTTGTCACTACTAGGAATCCTGTTGTTTGCAACCAGTCACTATGCAACTAGCATGCAACTAGTTGTTGTTTGCAACTATCTTGGTCATGTTTACAACTATAAATTTAGGTATGTATAATTTTTCAACCATATGGTTGTGTGTGCAACTAATGTGCAACTAAATGTGTATAACATGGACACGTCATAAAAATGATGGCCTAAATTTATACATGCTTAAATTATTATACTTAATATATCTACATAGGCTATGTATAATAATATTATGTGCCTTTAGTATTAAGGTTAACCCCATGCTAACTTAGGCTAACCTAAACTAACTTAAGTTAAAATAACCATGGCTAAATTAACCTAGGCTAAATAAACCAAAAAGTTAAACTAACCATGGTTAAATTAAATTAGGTTAAACTAACCATAGTTAAATTAAGTTAGGCTAAAATACTTATGGCAAAATCTAAAGAAACCCAAAGTGAATTAAGATGCATTTTGGTGTAGTGTCACATTCATTTTGGGGTTCAAATCCTCATCCATTGCATTCCCACATTTTTTTATACCAATTATATTTAACACAAAGTTATAAAGCTCAAAAATTTTAGCCTATAATTAACCTTGGCCACCCTAGTTTGACCTAGGTTAACTTACTTACTACCTACCAATTTAACCTCGACCTAAACCTCTTTAGGTTGACTTAAGATGAACTAGTTTGTCAACTAATACTATTTACTAACCTAACTTAGGTTAACCTAAACATTTTTAGGCTAAAAACACTACTAGAAATTTTGTCTTTTGCAACTTGTCTTATGCAACTAAAAAATGTCGCATGCAATTGCACATGTTGCATGTAACTCCAAAATAATTGCATGTGAGACTTTTTAGTTGCATAAGACAAGTTGCAAAAGACAAAATTTCTAGTAGTGAAAAAACCTAGGATAATTATGTCACATTTAATCACATCATAGTCACATTTAGTTACATTTAGTCACATTTAGTCACATCATAGTCACATCTAGTTGCAAACAAACTTGAGGTGGTTACAAATTTGATAAAATATCTTTTAATGAAGTTACCTAAGTTGACTTGGCAAAAAACCTAAAACTAGGAATCTAAGCAAGCCTACCTAGGTTAACCTATTAGTAGGGTAACCTATGTTAAGTATATTTAAACATACTAGATGTAGTAAATTTATTATGTCTAATTAAGTAACTTATAAGGTAACCTATATTACGAAGTAAGTTTTTATTAGGTAGCCTACATACATAGGTTAATTTAATAGGTATGTTAACCTAAGCTAGTGTGTTAAGTAATTAAAAAATCAAGGAGTTATGTGTCACTTTTTTCAAAATGATTATTAATATTATAGTCATAATTATAATTAATAATAGATTGTTTAATAAACATATTATTGAGAATTCAAGCTTAACTAATTAAGTTTCATTAGTTACTGGAGTGGGAAAGTAATTAGGTTACTTTCACAAGGTTGAATTACTTTCTTTATACTTATATTAGTTTGGTTATTTGTGGTTTGGTCTTTTAGTTAAATACCTTGGTGTTGATGGTTTGGTTCACTTTTCTTCATTGCACAAGTTTGTGTATTTCATGTGACAAGAACCTTAAAGTGATCTTGATGTTATGTTTCGTGTTGTGAACATCATGTTGTAGTTTCTTTTCAATAAAAATTTATGTTTGCACTTGAGTAGATCTCCTATTTGTTAACATGGTATCAGAGCTTAGGTTGAATGAAAAAGTTGAAAGAGATCTAGAGCTAGAAAGTATCTAGAACTAGAGCTTGAGAATCTCTAGTAATATCATAAGAGTTTGTCAAATGCATCACATCCCATCATACAAATTGGCAAGGTGCCATTGTCCATGCAATATGGGTAAACAAAGTACCTGAAAGATGTATTTCATGTTCCAACCATAACAAAAAATTTGGTCTCCGTAGGCCAAATGGTGGAACAAGGTTTACAGGTGACATTCAACCCAAATGGATGTTTTGTGGAAGACATGAAGAACCAGGGCAAATTGATTGCAAAAGGGGAAAGGAATGGACGAATGTTCACCTTCGATGTGAACATGCATGAAATGAATTCCATGTTATTCACACATGGAAAAGGAGCTCGAGACATTGGAATTTGGCACAAGCAGGTTGGCCATGTTAATTTCCAATGTTTTAAGCTGATGGAGAAACAGAATATTGTTGGAGGTCTTCCCAAATTTGGAACAGAAGAGGTGATGTTAGAAGTTTATGAAGCATGCCAATTGGGGAAGCAAATTATGCATCCATTCCCAGCGCAAACAACTCATGTAGGTTCCAAACCTTTGGAAATGATCCATTCAGATGTGTGGACCACGAAGACAAAATCCATTGGAGGATGGAAGTACTACATGAGTTTCATTGATGACCACACAAGGTAGGTGTGGGTCTATTTCATGAAACACAAAGGTGAAGTGTTTCAACATTTTTTGAATTTCAAAGCAATGGTGGAAAAGGAAAAGGGTGTGAGCATCAAGTGCTTAAGGTTCGATGGAGGGGGAGAGTATTTTTCAAATGAATTCAGTGAATATTTGAAGGAGCATGGAATTCAAAGGAAATACTCATGTAGTTATTCCCCAGAGCAGAATGCAGTTGCTGAAAGGAAAAACAAGCACATTGCAGAAATAACATGTGCCATGTTGAATAAGAAGAATTTGCCAAATTACTTTTGGGTTGAAGCAGTAACAACTGCAGTCTATATCATGAATCAAACACCCATAGCGGCAGTTCATGGCATGACATCTAAAGAAAAATTCACATGCAAGAAACCAAATGTCTCACACTTCAGAATGTTTGGTTGCATTGCATATGTGCATGTTCCTGATGAGAAGAGATCAAAACTAGACCCAAAAGCTGAGAAATGTATCTTCATTGGATATTCTTTAGAACAAAAAAGATATAGATGTTTCAATCCTTCCACTCGAAAGTTGGAAGTGAGTATAGATGTTGTGTTTGGTGAGATGGTTAGTTTGTACTCACCACTAAAGTAGCAAAAGATGGAGAGGCTAGAAATGGTGATGTTTCATCAAATGTGGAACAAGAATCACAATTAATTAGTGGACCAAAAGAATCTTCAATTAATGGGTCCAGTAGCACTCCATGGAAAGGAAGATTAAGATCTTCAAACATTGTACATGGTAGTTCTCAAACATCATCTAGAAATCCTCATGTAGATGATGAGTCAAGTGATTCAGAGAAGAGTGTGGGTGAAGGATCAAGAATCCCTTCAATTATTATTCCTGGAACTTGGATGGCCAAGAAAGTTTTGAAAACACCTGACAACAACAATTGGAGTACGAAAATCCACACGAGTCAAATACCCTATACAAATACTCACATATGATGGCTTTATAGCTCATCATTATGCATACATGGTGAGAGTTATATAAGAGGTTGAACCCACTTGTTTTGAACAAGCAATTGGAAACCCTAAATGGGACAATGCCATGGATGAAGAGATGGCAGCTTTGGATGCGAATGCTACTTGGGAATTGGTAGCTTTACCAAAGGACAAGAAAGCACATTGAGGTGCACTACCACTTTATTAAAGAAAAAGTTTTAACAAAAGAAATTGACCTTATTCATGTCAATACCGAAAATCAAGTTGCTGACATTTTCACAAAGGCTTTAAGTACAGACAAGCTAAAGAAGTTTAAAAAAATGCTTAGTGTACTAGAAGTGGATTTGAGCTTAAGGGGGAGTGTTGAGAATTCAAGTTCAACTAGTTAAGTTTCATTAGTTACTAGAGTGAGAAAGTAATTAGGTTACTTTCACAAGGTTGAATTACTTCTTTTACTTATATTAGTTTGGTTATTTGTGGTTTGGTCTTTTAGTTAAATACCTTGGTGTTGATGGTTTGGTTCTTTTTTTTTCATTGTATAAGTTTGTGTATTTCATGTGACAAAAACCTTGAAGTGTTCTTGATGTTATGTTTCGTGTTGTGAACATCATGTTGTAGTTTCCTTTCAATAAAGATTTATGTTTGCACTTGAGTAGATCTCCTATTTGTTAACACATACACATGCATGTGAATTCATGATTTCAAAAACCTTATGGCACACAAAAAAATATGGCATGCCATGACAAATATTGGTGCCATAAATTCAAAACACACAAAAACTTATGGTGTCACCAAAAATCATAGATTGCCATGAAAATTTGTGACACCTTGTTGCCAAATGGCATGCCATGTCATCATTGCGTGGAAGATTGAATCGGTATTATTTGTAAAGGATAATAATATTTTCAACTATCTAATAAATGATATTAATTTGTCAAATCAATGACATGAAGCATGATGTGAAGTTAGTGTCACAAGCCATTAGATGTTGCAACTACTAATCAACCTTGTTGCCATGTGGCATGCCACATTAGCATCACATGACCATAAGTTGTTATTATTCACCAAAAGTTGCAAGAGTGAATGGAATTTTGTTATTACCTAATTTTGGATGATTAATACATTAAAAATACATTTTTGAAATTTTAATATTTGTGTAAAAACCTTAAGTCGTGATATCAACTATAGTCGCAAAATGATAATGCCATGTGGCACCACAATGTCTTTTACAACTACGTAGTTATTAACATGAACTTATAATTAGAATTGTAGTTAAAAAAAAAAAAAATTATTTTATTAACCTGTTGAAAAACCCAAGATGTGTTGTTGTGATTTGTTAAATTGCTAGTATGAGAATCCTTACTTTGGGAATTCTTAGCCTCCTTGAGCACACTAGACTCGTTCCAAGTCTTGAGCCAAGAAAATTTCTATTGTGGAATCACACAGGAATATGTCGACATTTGAAGCTTTTCGGTGAACATTTCTTGCTTTGAATTCATGTCATAGTGGACCTAAATCTCCTAGAGTTGGGTCACAAAATAGAAGGTGCTTACAAAAAGCAAAATAATGCTCTTTTTAAACTAACTCCATGGCCTTCTCCATACACTCTTGAAGCTTGGTTGTGGACCTCTTTGTAGGGTCAAGAATTTCTTCATAATAAAGCTTAATTGCCACATTGACAACTATAGATATTTCCTACTGTGAGCAAAAGAAAAGGAACAAAAAAGATTAAACAAACTCCAAGAGAAGAAGATGACATGAGGGGACTCTCAACTAAATGATGGGGAAGAGAAGATTATTAACCTTATACATGTAGTCAAAAAAGGCCTCCAATGTTAAGGAGTGCTAGGTCTTGCGAGATTTATTTTGGCACTTCTTGAAAACATCCATTAGGAAAAAAATCAGGGAATTACTCTAGGGGAATGTTGCCAATGGATTGGATGTAGAAGAATTCATGCACAAGGCTTGGCCGCACATGGTCAAACTCCACAGACTTGGAAACAAGGAAGAAATTTAATAGATGGAATTAGGAACATCAGAGCTTTGGAAAGAGAATACAATGAAAATTCAAAACATAATTGAAGAGTTAGAAACTAACTTGTTCAAGTCTGTCATGGTAGTGAAGAGCTCCACAAGGCAATGTGAGGTGTTGAACACAATGGAATCCACTTAGTAATGCCATTTAGGGTCCTCATTATGCACATGTTGGATGTAAGGAAACCAAGCTTGTAGCCTGTCATTGCCATCCCACATAAAAAACATATGGCTTGATAGAAACTTAAGATTTGAATCTCCAAGAAAAAAATGCTTAAATTTCTCATTTTCAGAATACCAATGGGCATTCCAAGAGTCAATGAAGAATCAACAAATTCTTCCTTTCCCTTCTAATTCAAGGGAGACATAGAATACCTTCTCTCCCTTGTTGTATTTAGTTTAAAATGCCTAGCATCTTCAAGACATCAATCTTGAGGGCAGGATGCATGATAGGCATGGAGATCATTCAATAAGGGGGGGTCCCTATATATCTTATAGGGATTTAGAATTTGATAGATGAAAAAAAACATACATTTGAAAACTTAATTACAAAAGTTTTAACCAAAATATAGTTTGGACTTTTGGATGACAAAAATTTGAATCTTATTTTCAAAAGTTTTTACATGGGTGATTTTCTATGAACTGATGATTTTTTCCCTTGTAACATGTATGTTAAAAATATGTCTAACTGGGTATATTATCATATGAATTTTATTAGTTTATTAACCATCCCATAGTCCCCCATTTGACATTTATGTTAATTCAACACCAAAACAAAGGACTTTTACCTAGACTTTTTATCAGCCAAAAATGAGCCATTCAACATTGCATCTACCCAATTCAAAGGGGTCATGCTAGTCTTTATTGTCATTTCACATTAAAGGGTCATTTTTGATGTATTGCTTTCAATTGAATTTCTATCGCCATCAGACATAAAGTTTTCAAGCAACATACTTATTATTCTTCTTATACCAAATAAGGTGGTTAGCACCAAATCATTTTCATAAGAGCTTGCTATTAGTGTAAATGTACACCAAGTCTTCAACTTGTTTTAATGTGAATCAGTTTCACATTTTGCTATGGGCAAATGAGTATGAACTCTAAATTCATTAATATGATGATGCAAAACACACTTGTGCTAAGATGTGATGGGTAAAGGCACAAGCTTGCATTTACCAACTCCAAAAAAATCCCAACATTCATGTGGGAACAAATTGAGGTCATCAATTAGGGGGGTTTCAAAAAAAAAAAACCTTCAATGTTCAACAAAGTCCTTTAAAACTTGAATATAGGTTGCCAGGCTATTGGTGTTTTTTTGTAACACATGGTTGAATGCTTCCTTAGCATTTGCAATACCATTGAAGTGGGTTTCAACCGATATGTGGGTGCAAGCATGCAAAAGCAGGTAAAAAAGTAAACATTGCAAGTAAAAAACACAAAATTGTCAACTTTGAAGGATAAAATGTAAAACTTAATACTTAAAAGCATGCAAAAAAACTACATGAGTGTATGTAGTATGGGATGAATATGTTTTTTAAAGCTTAAGATTTTGTCCTTCTTTTTTCAACCTACTAAATCACTCTACTTTCCAAATTTACGTTGTTGTCCCAAATTGCACAAAATAACTTAAATGTATATCAATTAATTATCATTTGACAAAATAATTCATATGTCCTATTTTTAGATTGCTAAAGGATTTTTTTGACATATTATATGCAAGTATTGATGTTTGGGTTCATGTAGAAAATTATGTTTTAGACACGTAATTTTGTTGATTTGATTGTCACAATTTCTTGGATGGTGATTGAAGTTTTTGAACATCTCGATGAGATCTTTCCAAAAACATATGACATTTGATTTTTCCAAGATTTTTACACATCTATAAATTTTTTTAACAAACATATCAAGTAATTTGGTTGAAAATGCATGTGAATCTTTACTATTTCATACATTTGAATAACAATGATATCTCAAAGATTTTCTTTTTGTTTTTTTCAATAAAAATGGTATAAATGTTGTCTTATATTTATTTGTAATTATAAAATTATTTTTAAATAAAATATGTTAAGTATGAAACATATAATATTATTTTCAACATTTTAAAATTTTATAAAAAATATTTAAATTATTTAAATGTCACAATTATTAATTTATGCACATATACTTTTAAATTTCATAACTTTTATTGAATTTTATTGTGAGTCGTAAATTTTAATCTATTTTAATTTTTTTCAATTTATTAAGTGTGATTTAATTTAAAATATTAAAAATTCCAAGTTGTATGACCAAATATTTTGATAAATTACTAAAGATCAAATTTATATTCCTTGTTACCCATCACATAAAAACATGAAAAACGATGCCATTTTGGGGCATGTGGATTTCTTTTGAAATTCATTAGATATCACTAATAAGAATATATTTCATTATTTAATGTCAAAAATTTCAAAATATATATTCATTTAAATAAACCTTTGAGTAAAAGTTTCAACTTAAATGTTTTAATTATATTCTAGGCATCAATTTTTTATTTAATTTCATGGTTTCAAGAACTTTGGCAAAAAAAATTCCCCCAAATTTGATTTAACCATTATCCCAAAATTCACATTAAAAAATTAATGACTTTAAGGCAAAAGTTTTAGAAATTATAAGGTATTATTTATTTATTTGTGCACTAATTATGTGTTTGATCATCTACAAGCTTATAATATGCTTATTATATAGGTATGTATGCTTACCTTCTAGTTCTTTTCCCTTTTAATTCATAAGTTTTTAATGTTTCAAATTGTATATTATTAAATAATTATATGGTGTTCATGAAAAGATTTTTAGTCTTGTAATCCTATTCTTGAAAACTTTTAGTCATGTAGTCATATCCATGGTTACAAGAATAAGACTAGGGACAAAAGCATGGCACATATGACTATGAATGGTCACTAGTCATAAATGTCAAGTTTTGGTGTAATGTTTTCAAAAAATTGGATAAGAATTATAATGATTTCAAAGATTAACTTTAAATCTTTTCAAATAAACTTGATGTTGGAATTATTAGAATTAATTTTAAACTTTTACTTATTAGGAGTAACCTTTTTTCTTTGAAATTTGTGATTTCAATTTGTTGTTTACATTATTTCTTGAATTTGTACTATTTTTTGCTTTTTTTCCCCAACAAGAATTGCCAAGTTAAGAAAATTCAAAACTAAAAAAACATGTCAGTTATGTATGAAGGGGGGTGAAGGTGGGGTAATCCAATTATTCAAACCCAAAATTTCACCAAATTTAATTTTTTTTACTCTTAAAAAAGAAAAGAATTGTAAAATATATTCTTACATTATTAAAAAATGTATATGTTGTGATTTTTTTCAAAGTTATGTAATTAATAATTTTTATTATTATATGGTTCATCTCACTAAACAAATATGGTCTTGATAATTAAATGGTTATGTTGACTATTTAATTAATGTTTATTCTTGTGGCCAATTTCTACCAATTTAAGGGGGCAACAACATTATGAAAGATTTTGTTTATGAAATTAAAAATATATGTTGCCAAATTTTTACAATTAAATATAGTAAATAACCATAATATTGAAAGATCTAAACAAGTTTCCAATTACATTACTTGTCTATAACCAAATGTGGCAATCTTCTTATGGATGATTACCATAAGTTTTGTCACACCATGTCATGATAGAAATGCAATTTGTGACTCCATGATTTAGATTTATTTATTTATTTTGGTGTATGATGGCATGGTGCATTATTTCACATCATATTAACTTGGGGATTCATATATCCATGTCATAAATAAAAATAATCTAGTGCAACATGTGACTATTTAAAATGATTTAAAAACATTTCACTAAAAATTTCCTACACAACTAGTCTTTTTTTACAAAAACCATACAAGTTGTGTATTAATCAATTTTGTCATATTTCACTAAAAAACTAGTGAATTTGGGTAGTGGAAAAAACAAAATTTTTTCTTGCAATTCTATCCTTGCAATATGAAATGACAATGCTACAAACTTGCATTCCACCTTATTTAGCTTGTCTTATGACATCAAATACCATGGATCCAAGTGTTCGGCCTTCCCTCATTGAAAAAACACAAGAACAATAGGCTTCATTAATCAAATTAAGGTATGTAACAATAGGATTGGACTCCACCTTCAAGGCTATAATTGAAATTAAACACTAATCGCAAATGCAATATGACAATCTGAAACATCAAACACCCATAAAGGTTTCACCCTCCCTCCCAAGGTATATGGCAATGGTTGCATATTAAACAACACAAGGCCTACACACCTCAAAGAAAAAAATGAGTTTAATTTGTAAAGTTTGGTTTATATTATTAAACACAAGCAAATTTTGTCACCAAATCAGTTGTGGAGATCAATCCACCATTGATTAGATAACTAAAATCTAGAATGAAGGGGTTTTTGTCATTGGTGGCTATTAAAGGCTAATGGCAATTGACATGTTTCGATTGCTTGATGTATGGTAACTGAAAATAGATTTAGTTGCTTTTCGTTGCCATAAGATTAGACAACCAAAATTTTTAATTGTTGCAAAATTGGTGACCAAAGATTTGGTCGCCATAGGATTGGTGACAAAAATGGGCAAGTCATGTCAATTATGATAGCCCTACTTATAGTGATGACTTACACATGTGTACATAATTGTGCATCATTCTTTTGGTTCACAATCATAAATGTAGTAAACACAAAATTGAACTAATATGGATAACCATTTTACATGTTTTTTTACATGATTATTTCTTACACACAATGATTAATGGTTAGAGCTAAATTTTTTGAACCTAATGAATATAAATAACATGGTAAAAAAAAGAAGTCCTTTCCCTTGCAATTGTTTGGTTCAAAATTTCAAGCTTTCAAATTTTTGATATGATTTGTTTTTTTATAAAATTCACCTAGTAAACATGTACTTGCATAGAAGGAAACATGTTTTTCTTTAACAATTTTTTTGAAATCAATTCCATGATTTTATACATTTTAAAAATTATTATTTATAAATAAAAATGTAGTTGGGCAAGTTTGTAGTAGAATGAGCCACTACAAGTGTAACCACTATTTAACAACACACTTGTAAATTTCCAAGTTGACTTAAGATTCAATATTTCTTATGTTACTTACATATTGTGATGTGATATACACTCAAGAATCACATATAGAAGTATGAATCACTCTATCAACATTTTAGGGTGAAAAAGGATTAATTTAACACTTTTAACTACTTTTAAGGCTACAAGTGCTAAATTGAGTAAGTCAAATAAACATTTTTGAAATAAATCCAATTTTTTTGGGGAATTTTGAACATATTAATGCAAATTGAATAAGTATTACATTTTACATAGCTTGGGATCATCATTTGGACTCATGCAAAAATAAATTATAAAATAAAGTTTTTGAATTCAAAAATTTAATTGGAACATAAATTTTTGTTCAATAGTTGCACACCATATCACTTTCCAACATAAACTCCTTATTTAAAATTAAAAAAAACAATGAGTTGAATGTGGTTCCTATTGATGTGGATTTACTTAGTTTAAAAAATGAATATAATTAATGTAAGGGATTCAAAAAGACATTAACATATTATTCAAATTATTTTCAAATATATATTTTAAGTTAATAAGACATCATGTTTTATTTATTGACATAAAAAAATCCAATATAATTGTAACAATCTAAATAGAAAAAATATCCAAAGTTGGATTTTGGAATCCTTTAAAAATTAGGGGTCAAGTGAAAGCATGAAAAAAAGAGCCAATTGTGCTAAGGTTGAAGTCCTTTCCAAAGATTGCATTTTTCACATCGTGATTTTCTATTGGTTTTTATTGCATTTTCACACAAATTTTCAAACTAAATATCAAATTTGAGGCCAAATATGACATATAACATGATAAAAACTCATTTTTTTTGCATCAAGCCTTGGAAAAATTTGCATTGGATGTTTGAAATCCACTTGTGATAAGATATTGACCTATCTTGTCTGACCAAGCTCTAGATGCTTGCTTCAAGTCGTACAAAGCTTTTTTCAACCTACAAACCAAATTAGGATCTGTTTGGTCCACATAACTTGGTGGTTGTTCCATGTACACTTTTTCCTATAAATCTCCATGAAGAAAAACATTCTTTACATCCATTTGATGTAGAGACCATCCTTTTGCTACTACCATAATAATGATTATTCTTATAGTTGTCATTTTGGCAACTAGACTATAGGTCTCTTCACAGTCTATGCCATAACTTTGGGCATAACCTTTGGCAACCAATCTTGTTTTGTATCTGCTCATAGATCCATCTGCATTGTGTTTAACTTTGTACACCCATTTGCACCCAATTGCTTTCTTGTCCTTTGGTAAAGCTACCAATTCCCAAGTAGCATTAGCATCTAAAGCCGCCATCTCTTCATCCATGGCATTATCCCACTTAGGGTTTCCAACTACTTGTTCAAAACAAGTGGGTTCAACCTCATGCATAACTTTCACCATGTATGTGTAATGATGAGCTACAAAGCCATCATATGTGAATCTTTGTATAGGGTACTTGAATGGTGTGGATCTTCGTACTCCATTGTTATTGTCAGGTGTTTTCAAAGCTTTCTTGGCCATTCGAGCTCCAGGAGTAGTGACTGAAATGATTTTTGATTCTTCACCCACACTCTTCTTTAAATCATTTGACTCATCATCTACATGAATATTTTTAGATGATGTTTGAGAACTACCATGTATAATGTTTAAAGATTTTAATGTTCCTTTCCATGGAGTGCTACTGACCCATTAATTGAAGACTCTTGTGGTCCACTGATTAATTGTGATTCTTGTTCCACATTTGATGAAACATCACCATTTTTAGCCTCTCCATCTTTTGCTACCTTTAGTGGTGAGTACTAGCTAACCATTTGATCAAACACAACATCTCTATTCATTTGTAACTTTCGAGTGGAAGGATTGAAGCATTTATATATTTTTTTTTCTAAGGAATATCCAATGAAAATAGACTTCTTAGTTTTTGGGTCTAATTTTGATCTTTTCTCGTCAAGAACATGCACGTATGCGATGTAACCAAACATTTTGAAGTGTGAGACATCGGGTTTCTTGTTTGTGAATTTTTCTTTAGGTGTCATGCCATGAACTACCGCTGTGGGTGTTCAATTTATGATATAGACTATAGTTGCAACTGCTTCAACCCAAAAGTAATTTGGCAAATTCTTCTCATTCAACATGGCACGTGCTATTTCTGCAATGTGCCTGTTTTTTCTTTCAGCAACTCCATTCTGCCATGGGGAATAACTACATGAGAACTTCCTTCGAATTCCATGCTCCTTCAAGTACTCATTGAATTCATTTGAAAAATACTCTCCCCCTCTATCGGACCTTAGGCACTTGATGCTCACACCCTTCTCCTTTTCCACCATTGTTTTGAAATTCAAAAAATGTTGAAACATTTCACCTTTGTGTTTCATGAAATAGACCCACACCTTCCTTGTGTGGTCATCAATGAAATTCACGTAATATTTGCATCCTCCAATGGATTCTGTCTTCGTGGTCCACACATTTGAGTGGATCATTTCCAAAGGTTTGGAACTTACATGAGTTGTTTGTGTTGGGAATGGATGTGTAGCTTGCTTCCCAAATTGGCATGCTTCACAAACTTCTGACATCACCTCTTCTGTTCCAAATTTGGGAAAACCTCCAACAAGATTCTGTTTCTCCATCAGCTTAAGACGTTGGAGATTAACATGGCCAACCCGCTTGTGCCAAATTCCAATGTCTTTAGCTCCTTTTCCATGTGTGAATAACATGGAATTCATTTCATGCATGTTCACATCGAAGGTGAACATTCGTCCATTCCTTTCCCCTTTTGTAATCAATTTGCCTTGGTTCTTCATGTCTTCCACAAAACATCCATTTGGGTTAAATGTCACTTGTAAACCTTGTTCCACCATCTTGCCTACGGAAACCAAATTTTTTGTTATGGTTGGAACATTAAGTACATCTTTCAGGTATTCTGTTTGCCCATCTTGCATGGACAATGGCACCTTGCCAATTTGTGTGATGGGATGTGTAGTGTCATCACTAGTTTCCACAAACCCTGGTGTCTTCAAATCCTTTGCGTCTCTAAACCATTTTCCATGACTAGTCATGTGGTTTGAAGCTCCAAAATCCACATACTAGACATTGTTATTTGATACACCTCCTATCATTGAATTTGCCATGTGTTCGATCACAAACAGTTGCTCATCACCTTGATTGCTAGTTGATGCATAAGTCCCTTGTTGCAGCTTTCCATTTCATGCATCATTTTCCCTTTGATAACAATTCTTTGCCATGTGCCGAGGTTTCCCGTAATAGTAGCAATTTGAGTCGTTATTTAGTTGTTGACCTTGTTGACTTCCACCACAACCTTCACAACTTCCTCAACTTCCTTTTCCTCCAAAGTTTCCTCGTCCACCTGCATGAATTTGACCTTCATGTTGATGATGTCCACCATGCGAGCTTTCGTGTCGACCTTGAAATGAAATTTTACCACCTCTACCTCTACCTCTATTAATATTTGAGTAAAAAACACTTTCTTGTGATCCTCCATTGGATGAAGTACCAATAATTCTCATCTCTTCAGTTGTAAGTAGTGTTATTAAGTCTTGGAAATCGAAAAATGTTTCTCGAACTATAATTGTAGTACGAAATTGGTTATAGTCTTTTCCAAGTCCATTCAAGGTGACAGCCATTAGATTTTCATCATCTATAGGGGCTCATATAGATTTAAGAGCATCTACAAGGTTTTTCACCTTTGTAGAATAGTCATTGATGTTCATCTTGTTTTTCTATAGATTATGTAACTTTTGTTTAAGCTGCATTTTGTGGGCTTGTGTATTGGTGTTATACATCTTCATTAATGTATCCCAAGCTTGCTTGGGTGATTTTGCATCTTAAATATGCACAATCATGGAATCAGACACACTCATAGAAAGCTAATACAAGACTTTCCTTGCTTTTCCATGCCAAGTTTTATTGGCTTGAATTTGTTATTGTGTGGGGTTTTTTAGGAGAGGAGGTTATTTCTCATCACCAATTATGAATTCCCAGTAACCTTTCCCCATCAAGAAATTCATAATCCTAAATTTCCACATTTGGAAATTGTTCTTATTTAGATTCTTAATTACAATTTGAAAAAGACCATCTGCCATTTTTCAAGGCACCATTCAATCTCTTCTTGGGGTTTCATAAATGATTTTAATTCCTTCCTTGGGTTTTTAGGATTAGGATTAGGGTTTTCCTTCCTTAAGTTTTTAGGAATAGGGTTAGGGTTAGAGTTAAGGTTGAATAAGATGGACCTTGCATATGTATGTATGTTTTGAGTATTATACAAAATTTTATATTATAAATGGGTTTTACGTATATGTACGTATCTCGTATAATATTTCGTATGGTATTAAGTACATGATTACATACCACACTTTTGTATGAATGTCTTGATAATGTATTTGTGTTTCCCAATCTTCAAACTCCTTTTAAGTTCTCCCAAGTTGTATTTGCTCCATTTTAAAAATTTGTTTTAATGTCTTCTCAAAGCAAACTTCTGTCACAACAACTTTGCAAAGCTACATCACTCACATATGACCTTGGATCGATCTGAAGTTTTGGTGAAACATGAATAACTATGTCTATTACCATCTTTCAAAATTTCAGCTCATTTAATTCCATAAAATTAGAAATCTTGCTACTTCCTTGAAATCACTTCAAATTGGGACCTAAACACAAAATTACTTACAATTCACTCTCAGAAACTCCAAACTCTTTGAAATTTTGGGAAACACATTAGATATATGTTTTCTATATTTGCTCAAAATTTCAGCTCTATTGTTGATGACCACAAAGAGTTATTACTTTAAAAAAAATTTGATTTCAAAACTAAAACTGAAACTTTAAATGCTTGGATTTCTTTCAATACAAATCCAAATGACATGAAATTTCTCTTATATATATATTCTTTTATGATCTATAAGATCCCAAAGCTATAGATCCAAAAAATGCTCAAACAAAGTAGATATGACAAAAAAACCAGATCTAGCACAAAGTCTTCAAAAGCTCATTACTCTCACAAAACATATCCTTTTTTTTTGAGAATTTTAGAATACAAGCATCTTATAGTCTTCTATAATTTCTCCAAGTTTCACTTCAAGATCTTTTCATAGTAAATCTAGATCTAAATTTAAAAATCTGACTTTCACAACCCTTGATATGTTGATCTCTTCTCACTTCTTTTCTTTTCTTTTCTTTTTCTTCACATTCTTTCCTTTCCTCGTTTATCTTTTGCACTTGACAAACTTTGATGATAGTACTAGAGATTCTCAAGCTTTAGTTTTAAAGACCTTCTAGATTTAGATCTCTTTCAACTTTCTCATTCAACAATTTAAGCTCTGATACCATGTTAACAAATAGGAGATCTACTCAAGTGCAAACATAAATCTTTATTGAAAGGAAACTACAACATGATGTTCACAACACGAAATATAACATCAAGAATTCCTCAAGGTTCTTGTCACATGAAATACATAAACTTGTGCAATGAAGAAAAGAGAACCAAACCATCAACATCAAGGTATTTAACTAAAAGACCAAACCACAAATAACCAAACTAATATAAGTAAAAAAAGTAATTCAACCTTGTGAAAGTAACCTAATTACTTTTTTATTCTAGTAACTAATGAAACCTAATTAGTTGAGCTTGAATTCTTAACATTTGAAAAGTATCCGTAAAAATATTTTGATGTATTGAATCCATGAATATTATTTAAGTCAATGATCAACAATTATAAATTCTTTGACTTCATTACATAATATTGAAGAAACACATGTTTTAATATGCATTTAAGTATATATATTTGAAATGCAAGCATAAAAAATACATGTCACAATTTTTCAAAATTGAATTATAAGTACATGAAAATAAAACATCAATTAGAATTATTATACTTTGAAGTTGATGAAGGCTTAGTGCGTATGGATATAAATTCAACTTTTCATATTGTAGTCATAATTTATCAAAATTCCTCAAATTTTAAAAATATTTTGGAAAATTTGAACAACCAACCAATTTCGAACATACTTTTCATCCATAAAAATTCCTCAAACTTTATGTACAACTTACAATAAATTCAATGAAGTGCTCTATGATTTCAAAATGCAATTTAAATAAGTTTTAAAAGGTCCAAGCATGGTAAAGTATGCCAAAAAAGGAATCTTAAAAAAAATTAATTTCAAAAAAAATATTTTTTCAACATTAACCTTTAAAAAGATATTAAAAACTTATTTAAATTGCATTTTGAAATCATAGAGCACTTCATTGAATTTATTATAAGTTGTACATAAATTTTGAAAAATTTCTATATAAGAAAAATGAATGAAAAGTATGTTATAAATTGGTTGGTTTTTCAAATTTTCCAATATACTTTTACATTAAAACTTTCATAGATTAAAAGTTGAAATCATATCATACACATTAGGTTTTCATCAACTTGAAAACATAATAATTTTAATTGATGTTGTATTTTCATGTACTTATAACTCAATTTTGCAAAACTGTGACATGTACCTTTTGTACTTGCATTTCAAAAAAATGTACTTAAATGCATATTAAACATTTGTTTCTCCAATATTATGTAATGAAGGTAAAGAACTTATAATTGTTGATCATTGATTTAAGTAATATTCATGGAATCAATACATTAAAATATATTTTATGCATACTTTCAAAAAAAATAACAAGTGTCTTTGGCTGGCATATTTTACCATGCTTATGCCATTAATATATATTTTAATGTTAATGTTGAAAAGAAATTGTTTTTGAAATTAATTGTTTTTAAGATTAACTTTTTGGCATACTTTTATAATGCTTGGACCTTGCATCATGTCCATTTTGACAACCTTGTTAGGTACATTCGTAGTAAAAGGAACAAAGGAGGTTGTTGACAATGCTTAAAACTACACTTGCATTATTTTAGAAAATCATCATTGATTGTATTTAATGAATTATTTATCCATAATTTGTAATTGTGTTTTGGTGCTCATGAAATTGTACTCCTCTGAATTTGGAGTCATTTCACTATGTTATTAAAGTCCTTTATCATACACAAAACATTTGTTAACAAGGTCTTTTCAAGGATTCTAAAATTTGAACATGTTTTTTGTTATTCAAACTTTCATCAAATGTTCTAAAATTTATTATGAGCTCTAATATACTTCATGGGAAAGGCCACATGTGTTTATATTTTTAAATCCACATGTATTGAATCTTTTTAACGGACGTTGTTGATTTTGATTCTAAATGTCCTTAATGGTCAAAAAAGTTCAAAATTTTCCATCATGGTTTAAAAACAATTATACATTTGACTATAATTTAGGTGCTCATGCAAAAAATATAGTTTTTATTATAATATGGGTCATGTTTGGTCTCAATATTAATATCCAATCCCAAAAATTACATTTAAAATACAGTTTTCATATTTAATAAACCAATACATGTAGGACATGTGTAAAATGTAGTCCTTGGTAAGGACTTTGACCTTGGTTGCCATGGCTCCTTTTATTGTGTTTTTACCTTACCATACACATTAGACCTTTATCAATTTGAAAATATAATAATTTTACTTGATGTTTTACTTTCATGAACTTGTAACCATATTTTGCAAAACTTTGACATGTACTTTTGAATACTTGCATTTCAAAAAAATGTTTAAATACATATTAAAACATCTTGTTCTTCAATATTATGCAATGAAATCAAAGAACTTTTTTATTTTGATTATTGATTTAAATAGTATTCATGAATTCAATATGTTAAAATATATTTTATAAATGCTTTCCAAAATAATAACAAATGTCTTTGACATATTTACCAAGCTTATATCCAATAATATATTTGAAATTTCATGCATGAACTCCCCTTCAAGTGGAAGTTTAACCCCTTCAAAAGCCATGGCCAAGTTGTAACATGAGCCATGTGGCATATGGACAAAATATTAGACCCTATTCATGTAACCATCCACAAATTGAATTTGATATGTATAGTTGAAATCTAAATAGTCCTTTCAAAACGTTTAAGAATGATATAATTTAAAGGTTATTAAATCACTAGCTTCATGTTAAATGCATAACTTGGTAATTTTATAAACATAGCTATGTTTATAGCTATAGACATTACTCAAGGAGGGTTCCAATTCTAACTTGGTTTGGTCCAAGTGTCCATCAAATTGAAATTTTGGTTTAAGTATGCTTGTTTTAGTTTTGAATCTGACTACTTTACAATATAGGGGTATTAGTCTGGGTAAAAAAATTGTATGAAAAATTGGTATGTACTATAAAAGAACAAGTGATTAAAATTAAAGGCGTACACTACAAATGGCCACATGATCCCCCGCTATTTACTTCAATTATACCAAATTTGCCTAGGTATTTACATAGGTCTGTTGAAGATTGCCTACTTCTATTTATAATGTCCAAGCTACTTGTAGCATTAAGGTGTTGTAGACCCTGGAAGTGAATGTGTAATCCATGCCTTTAAACAATAGAACTTGGTGCTGGGAAGAAAGTAGAGAGGGAGACAAATACAATACTTGAGAACCTTGAGAAATCAACCATGGCTCTCAAACTATTGCCAGGTCATTTTGATTTTCTTGACGAAGCATGATCCAAATCTACCCAGGTTCTATTTTGCTGGTATTAATTAAGTTGTAATCTGGGCCAACAGCGATTGAATCCCATTCATTACAAGTAAATGATATATATGCTAAAATGACCTCAAATAAGGTAAATGCTTATATTGAGGCTAGAAGTGTTAGAAGCAGCTCCTGAATACTGATCCAAAATGGTGTGAATATTATACCGCTTTGGCATTTATATATACGCACCTTCATTGGCTCGCTCATTGATAAAATCATAAGGAATTTTTCTATAAACAGCTTTAATCCGCGATGGTTGAAGATCCAGGTTAACCTGTTGATCCTGACCAGCTGGGCTGCACGAACGAAGCTTCAAGTCCACACCAAAAAAGGTCCAGTCCCTGCGGAGTTCAAGTTTCTTCTGCTCCCCTTGTGCTTGTTTTAAGCGCCTCATGGTTTTTTCTGCCTTTGTCTTGAGTAGCGTCCACCGAAGGGTTTAGTCACTAAGATGTCTAATTAACAACCTCACTGGCGACGGACATGGTGCAATATTGCGTGCTTAATCATGCAACCTCACTTATATATCACTAAATTATCACTTAGCTGGCTGGTTCCATCTTTCAGACCATCTGCAATGTCAATGCATCTAGTTTTATTTTTGTGTAAACTAATTCACACCATGGAATGTCATTAACTGTAGAATATACATTTATGATTTGTAACATCAAGTTGTTTCTAGTAGTGGTTGTATAAATTGGGTGGCTTATATGTAAATGCAGTAGTAGTAGTTGCATTTCAACTGTTTTGTTTTGCAGCTTATGGGATTTAATCTAGACAAAGACGTATTACTGTTGCAAAATCGAATGTCAAATCATCAATCTAGATGATACCCCCACAAACTTGAGCGGTATTATTGGTACTGATTAGCTGGGAATGGTTTAAGGCTACCGGTTTTTCTACGATTTAAGGATACAATACAAGTGACTGAATTCTCCAAGATAAATGGCATTGCTAGTTTGCACGTTTGTGATACTGTGCAGTGTGGATGGAGCAGCCTTTTTGAGATATTATCTCATTTGGTTGATGGATATTTTTTGAGTCTACGGATCTAATTAAATTCTTTTAACTTGTGCTCGACGAAGCTGCTTAAATTACTACATCCCAATCCTAAATTCAATAATTCCATCATTGGCATTCGGTCAGTGCAGTTACTTCCTAAAGTAGTGATGATGCAATAAACAAGGTCACCTGTGAGTGAAATTTAGGCATCTAATTTATATATATATAGAGTGGGAAGCTTCTGAAATCTGATTTTGTTGATCACCGTTCGTTGGATACAGGCACACGGTGAAGTTGGGGTTTAGGGTTTATCTCAACCCCCTCAATTCAACAATAATTCCAACGAACTTCATCTAGATGGAAAGTTTTGTGACATTTTAATCTAAATGCTGTTTACTAATTTTAGGTGACGAAAGTTTTTTTGGGATTGACAGGAGAAAAATTTCCAAATTATTTCTTTGTATTAAATATTAAATTCTTATGACCCAATTTACATAATAAAGATCTTTATGATGATGCAGTTTCCCAGCTTAGGATATAGGACGCAGGTTATTCTTCTGCGAGGTTCCCCCCTGAGCAATTGTAATAATGGAGTTGTGCCCCAAGCTGGAAAATAGAAGTTCAGTTTTTGTTTGCGTAAGTTGGAAATTCCCACGTTTGTTGGATTGTGTTCGAGATAAAAGTCCTGCAGCTGGAATGAAGTTTAGTTCGTCCTAGCTAGTAGCTTGCTAGTTCAGTATCTCGACTACAAAAAAGTGACGCTGAGGGAGACGAAAAGGAAGACCAAGTTCCGTGATTCCATGAACTTTAATGAAAGCTTTCATAATGTGAAATGTGGGCACTACAACCGTTGAAATTAAAGTTTCCTTCAAACGAAAATTCCTAGATAATTCGATTTCCATGTTGGCCTGAATTTTGGATCTGAGTCTGGACATGATCAAGTAATATTTTCATCTGCATGGCATGTACTTGAGATGATGAAATTTAAGAGATATTTTTTCTCATTGGAAGCTAGAATGTAATTTATACGTCTACAAAAGACGTCTTATACACACATGAGCTTGATTGGTATCTTCATCAGACATTTTCACTCATAGATTGGAGGCAATCATAGAAGAGGTGGAATTATAAGATATCATGTGGGGTCCAGTTTGAGAATTCATATGTAGACTACTCATTAAACACTTCAGCTACTAGTATGATGATCATGTGTTCTTTCCTGCTTTTTAATATCTAGATTCCTACAACCTGGTATATAATCTTCTAAAGCTTGAGATCAATGCATGTAGAACTGATGACACTGTAAACACTATTGTAGAACGGTGAATAAAAGGCTAATATAATGTGCCTGGTCCATATTATTATCGTAGCTCCTCATTACCATAGTAACCACGAACGCATTTTTTCTCGCATTTCTTGGAAGAAAATCATTAGAAGGAGAGTTGCAGAAATCTGAGTCAGGACCTCAGCTGCAGCTATAAGAGCCTAACTAGTACTCTTTGTTCATTTTTTTTGGTTGCCAAGTTTGAATGAATTACACTTCCGTGAGTATTGCAGTTCAGGTTGAGAAATTAGCTCCTTAGCGGTGTCCAGAAGAGTTCTGTAATATAAACTAAAGTTACTAGCGCTGGAGAGATTCGAAGTTGTATAGTAGCTAGCTGCAGTTGCAATGGCACCGACGGTGCTTAAGATACATAGCTTACTGAAATTTCACAGCTCCATTTTCACCGTGATAAGTCCCATTCGCGTCATTTAATATCAAAGTAAGTACACTTACATAGATCTCTAGTTTTCAATTGTACACTTTTCCTGGAGCGGATGGTCGCATGGGGAGGGGTGCGGAGGCGGTTATCAAATAATGATGTGCTTATGCAGTCACTATGGTATTCAACCGGGGCTTCCATCACTGTTCTGAAAAGTGGGGTTACAATTTCCGGAAAAAAGCAAAGTTCCTCCGCCATTTCAGTGGTGTGCCGTCCGGAAAACATTATCGACCAGTGCCGAGGAGCTGAGCGGCGTCCACGTTTTATGGTATGAACACTTCTTTTTGCACATATATTTTATTCGATCCGTAAAGAGCCTCGAGGACTTCCATGATCGAGTTCTGACACACCTGCTCATTCACTGATGATGATCCCGGCCTCAAGGATGGATGCCAGCAGGAGTCTGTGTAGCAACGATCGATCATACCGATACTAGCTCTCTAGATACGTCGTTTTTGTTCGGAACATAGAGCACTCTAGTAGTGGTACTAGCTATCTAGGGTTTTGTAGAGCTTGGTCGATTTACTCGGCGGCAGCTTCGCGTCTCTAGTTTTTGGCACTTGAGCTTATCCCGACAAGCAGGAGTCTAAATTGGAAAAGCTTTGTAATGGTGTGAACCAATGTAGGCGTGCCTAATCAATGACGCTGTTGCTGCACCTCGATCCCTGGGCCACGAGTATCACTCTGCAAGTCAAAACATTTGGACAGCTGCAAGCTGCTATGCGCATCCATGGCGTGGATAGGTTTTGTCAATCCGACAAGGTTTCCGAATTTTGCGCACGGATCCAGAACCTCCATGAGTGTAAGTATGGATGCATCGGTTGCTGAGTACTTAGGCGCTTTGCACTCACTGGATAAATGTTTTCAATCTGCAGATCCCAGAGGTGACATGCGGTGTGAATATCAAAGAGCGGTACAAACCCTAGTATGCCAAAATTTGCAGTTGTCCATCATGAGCTGTTAACCTGACGGCTGCAGCACATCATTTGTTCATCTCTCGGGAATTGTGGTTGTGCACATCAGGCAGAACAGAGAACTTCAAGTATATATCTAAGTTTTTCCCTGAAAAGAAACGTATGTCTGTCTGTGCGTTTTGCAGAACACTTTGAAACATCCAACTGAGGAAAGATTTAAAGCGAGGTTCCTCGCTTGGTCCTCTCCCCAGGTATCTTCAGTCTGTGGACTCTGTCCTTTTCGCCCGAGGTACTGTTTCCGTCGTTCCATGTAGAATTCCCGGGTCCCATTGCTCAGTCTTCAACTGCTGTCAATGAGATAGAACCAAGAAGGAAAAGAATCTAGAACACTCCTCCGCGAGTCGGAGGTATTGCAGGCAATGTTTTGTAACTTTTAGCTCATAATTACTTGGTCAATTTTGCGCGCTTTCGCTCTGGTCTAGAAAGATGGAGCACGTCAGGGTCTACTTCCTATCTAGAAAGTTAGGTTTTCAAGGGTTGTGAAGCAGCTGGAGCTATAACGTTTGTTGTTCTGCTGCAGCAGTATTGCAGGTCGTGACAAATTTTGTTGATGGTAATTCAGCATTAGAAAAACATGGAACAGAGGCAGTGCCTGAGTCTCTGATTAGAAGTCTACTCGAGATGGTGCAACCCCTGCTAACTAGTGATCATCAGGACATTCTCGAACTTGATCATCTCATCAGTACTGTAAGTGACTGCAATTTGCCGGATCGTGTCGTTCAAGATCGATGGTACTCCTTAGGTAGGGGTGGCCACCCTGCTGGATGGGCTCGCAACTCTCCGGGACCCCGAGTCCCCGACTAAGTGTTTCCAATTTCAGTCATGTGTGGAGTTTCGTGAAGTCGACACGGGCAACAGCGGGATTAACATCTGGGAAGTCTCGAGCTCCGTGGCAGAATGATTGGGCAGGAGGATGAGCGCGTCTTGTGCAGCTGCATAAATCATGACTAACCTGGATCTAGGAAGATGGAGAGGACACCGTGAGTTGCAGGGACGTAATTAGACGTGTTGTAGACGAGTATCAAGCACGAATACCAGGGCTCGGGCCGGCAATGGATGCCCGGAAAGTTATATAGGATGCTTTAGATAGAGAAAAGTCGAAAGCAGATCAGCACTAGTACCAGATTGTGCTTGCAAGTAGAAAGAGCGTTCATCACCTACGCGATCCATGTGTGGATGAGGGCTGCTAGCAGTGAGCCCAGCTGCTTGAGAAAGTTCGCCTAGTTCTATTGCAGTTACATGGAGTCAGGAGGGCATGGTAAATCTAAATCAGAGTCCCAGCGAGACACGGGTCAAGGTGGGGGAAGCTCAGACACGGGGTTGCCACCACAACTGATTCAACAGTATCAGCAAGCGGAGTCGAGGGGCTTAACAAGTTATGCAGGTTCTTCGTCGCGTTTAGAGCAACAGCAGCAGCAGCAGCAGCAACAACAACAACAGCAGCAGCATGATGCAGGGCCCTTGGCACAAGCTATGGCAGCAATGGGTGGTCAGGGTATGGGAAGAGCAGGGTCATCGCAGGTGGATATGACATCTTTGGCTATGGCAGCTGGCTTGGGACGAGAGTACGCCGGCGTCGAAGGACAATCTAGTCGGGGGTCAATGGTCCACATGAGTGGCATGTCGTTAGCTCGCGGACAACAGCAGGAATCGAGCGCCGCAGCAGCTGGGACATCTGCAGAACCCATTACAGCGAAAAAACAAGCTCCCAAGCGTCCAGGATCAACGAAGGATCGCCATACTAAGGTTGACGGACGGGGTCGACGCATACGGATGCCAGCTACTTGTGCAGCGCGCATTTTTCAGCTCACTCGTGAGTTGGGGCATAAGTCAGACGGAGAGACTATCCAGTGGTTGCTGCAGCATGCTGAGGCTGCAATCATTGCCGCAACAGGAACAGGCACGGTTCCAGCTCTTTTCTCGACGGTAGTTGGACCAGTACGGAGCTCAGCGAGCATGCAGCCGGCAGTAGCAGCAGGTAGAGTTCCATTGCAAGCTGGCAGCTTAGGCTTCGCATCTGGAAGTTCCAGGGCGCCCTCCGAGTTAGAGATGGCTAGCGCGCGCATGCAAGAGCAAATGCGGGCTAGAGATACTGAATGGGGCATGTCAAGTGCGGCGGAGGAAAGAGGGACGGACGTACCGAGATCAGCAGTTATGGGGGTTAGCATGGGTGCCCTTGAAATGATGGGAGGCTTTCAGGCTCAAGAAGGTTTGCTGGGGTCACGTTCTTCGGAAACTGGGAAGGGTAGCATCGACACATCGAGGAAGAGACCTCGACCGGGTCCACTAACTCGTCTCAAGGAAGAAATAGAGCCTACAATGGCACTGCAGACATCACCAACCAGACAATTATCTCTACAACAAGCTGGTGCTGGAGCAGCTGGTGGGTCGTCCAGCATGCAGATGCAGCCAGCAGCAATGTGGGCTGTAGCAGCTTCCGCTGTATCAGGAGTACCTAGTGGTATGAGTGGTGGCATGCCTGGCACGGTTTGGATGCTACCAGTGAGCGCGAGCTCATCGACATCCGGGGTGATGCAGGCAGGCCCATCTGAGCAACACATTTGGTCATTCCCTTCAAGCGCAGGCCAATATCGCATGGTTGCACCGGGAGGAACACCAGGCTTACAGCTAGGCTCACTAGGCGGTCCAGGAGGAGGTAATATTATGCCATCTGCATCCATGATGGCACTCATGCCTCGGAGTAATGTACAAGGTGAGATGGGGTTAGAATTGCAGGGCAGCCTTATGCAAGGTCATCACATGTCACTAGCTGCTCATGCAGGTTCTATGCAGTTACTGCAGCAACCAGATCAGATGCGGCAACTACGTGCTCATGCAGCCGCTGGTTTCGGCCTGGGTGGAGGCACGGATCAAGGGCAGAATTTAGGGATGTTGGCAGCACTTGCATATAATCCTAACTTGCAGCAGAATCCTGATCAACAACAAAGGTCGATGCAGGGCTCAGGGCCTCATCTGCAACAACAAGGGGATAGTGGTGATGACCCAACTGGCTCTCAGTAGGTAGGTACAGTATTCTCATAGTACTGATCTGTACTAGGCAACCTTGAGACGCGGCCAGGTTGTTGGCAATCTGTTGTCCGATCTATTCCTGATCGATCAGCTTTGGTGTCTCAAATTTTGCGGTCATGTGCAGCACATTAAGAAGCACTGCAAGCCGACATCAAGCCTACATCAACTTCAGCTTCTTATGCTGTATCATTCCAAAACATTGCATCTAGCTAGGTATGTGAGTTTTCCCCATACGCTTGAATCGGACTCGGCAGGGAGAAAACGTCACAAGCCGCTGAGCATGGTTAATCTAGCTCATGGGTGCATACGAAAAATGTGTACCGCATTCATCAAGCGAAGGGCTGGCGCGAAGGCCATTTTTGACGAAAATAAGGCACTGAGATCATCATCACAAACTGTGCCACGCGCAATGAGATTACGTCAGGAGAGCAGCAGCAATGATTCACAACTTATGAAATTAGCCCAGTGCTGCAACCATGCAGGGCGCTGTGGTTTGCGTTCTATCGAGCAATTTTCTTCGACCCCTGCCTAATTGGCTTGAGTTAGTTCTTCATTCCCCGCCGCTGCACCCGACTCTTCACCCCTAGCTAGGATCACAGCCTTGTAATCAAAATTCATTGGCCCAAAAGGGTCCCAAAGTTTAGAGCTAGCAAAGGATCTATACTAGACATCGATCAGCACCTTGCAGTAGTGTTGTATCAAATTAGCATATGTAAGTAGGGAAGAAAATTCATTCTTTGTTTGTGCGGCCACATGAGCACGCACCAGTGTAGTCATTCAGACATAATAATACAGTCAGACAGTTGCAAATTGCTGCAGGCAGCCATGAACTCTTTCTGAACTGTGTAATCTTTTGAGTCATGACTCATGACTACAGGTCCAGCTGATTCAGGATTATATATAGCTTCCTGTCTTGTAGATTTGTAGTCCTAGCTTATAATCTTCTTCGATTGGAATCAACGCCGCATTGTGCAGGTGCAGTTTGATCAGCCAATTTCTTGCTGCCCATGCCTCGGACTATCTTGTGGAATATGGTGTCCTCCTTGCTTGCAGGTGCTCCCAAGTCTCACTTGTAATGTGGCTTCCGCGATAGTCCACGTGCCAGACCTTGGAGTCTTAACTAGACACAGTCGATTTTACTTAGTTCTGTGTGGTACAACTTTAAAAACTTGAACCCAGGATGGCACACCTCTTTGGCTCCAATAAGCATTTTGTCCACCAAAATAATACTACATCCTTGTGAATTTTGAGTGATTTATGAGATCTATCAAAACTTCACAGGAACCACTGTCAGCTTCCTGGGACAATGATCAAGTCCAAACAAACAGACTGGGAAGCAATCAAATTGTCATTTAAATATTTAATATATGCCACAATAGACATCACATATTGCACATTGTAATGGATGAAACCACAAAGTTTACCACACACTTATATGTGTCATGAGAGCCAGGTGATTGTTTGTGTGAGAAGAACCACACTCTGTTGTACTGATAGAACTACTGTTAAATTTAATAAGACCCTGAGACTGCAAGTAAAGAAATATTGTCGTATGAAATACTAATGCAACTGTGAATAACAACAATAGATCAGCTAGACTTCTTGTATTGAATGTAAGTTAATGACTAGTAAAACTACAGATTGTTTAGACTTTAGAAAGAGCAAGAGGAAATGGCCGGCAAGTCTGTACAGTGTGCAAACCAGTGTTGGGCAGTTTTTAGGAATGGGGTGAGAATTGCCTCTATTTTTTGGTCGGTTCACCTTAAATCTTGTCAGTAGTTATTTTTTCTCACACAAGGACTGAAAATTGAGTTTTTCAGTTCTCACTAAGCTGAGAACTGGGCATCACGAGAATCAACTAGATTCTCTTTGTTAAAAAAACTTGATACTCAAGTAGGGTATTGGGTTTAAACCCAATCCAAGTTCTCACCTTTGTATACAATTTTTTTAAAAATTTTAAATATATGTCAAGTGTTAAGTGACTTTTTTTTTTAATCCTTTTGCAAGGGCATTAGTACAAAATGTCGGTGCAGTTCACTAATCCTCATTCACTAGACCAATGAATTCACTATTTTTCATTGATCTTGTTCGCTATAACCAATGAATTCACTCAAAATCCAATGAAATCACTTGGCATATAGGGACACCTTTCATTGTACTAAGGGCACATAGTGTCCCATGAATTTTCTATAGAAACCTTTTAGAAGTTTTCTAAAAATTAGGGTTTAAAGTGGTTAGGGTTTCAACTTTCATTAGCTTCTCTCTCTTTCAACATACACTTTGTGTTTTGTATGATTTTGTCCATGATTGAAAGTCTTTCACATTTTTAAACTAAAGAAGTAAATTCTTTTTAGTTGTGCATTATGTTTTTAAATTTTTTACTATATTTTAAAAAAGATTCTTACTTAACAATGTTTTGTTTTTCCATTTTCCTTGTTCTTCAAAGCTTGCTTCTTGTTTGTCACCTACTCCCATCACCTCTTTCCTTGCAGCCACTCATTACCTACTTGCCTACTCATTCATTGTTTCCTCGCCTCCTTGCTTGCTCATTTTTCTATTCATTCCTCACCTACTTACTTACTCGGTTCCCTATTTGCTCATTGCTTGCCTACCTATTTGCTTGCCTATTCATTCATCCTTCGCCTCCTATTTGTTTATTTCCTCATCATCTATTTGCATCAATTACTTGTCATTCATCGCCTACTTGCATCGCCTGTTTGTGTCACATGGTCATTTACACATCGCGTATTCAAATACCCATTGAACTTGTTACTCTTGGTTCATCACCTCCTTTTACATGGTACTACCCTCTTATTTACTTGTGTAGGTTCTAAAGCAAAGAACGAGGAGGCAAAAAGTGAGGAAATCAATTGCAGTTCAAATTAGGTTTTTTTTTAACTATTGTATTTCTTTCTTTATTTTTATTTTGTAATTTTTATTTTTTCCTTTATAACTTTTTTTTAAAACAAATTCTTTGGTAACAACTTTTTAATTTAAAAAAAATTCTTTTATAGTTCTTTGTAATTTTTTCACTGTTTTCTTTACTACATTTTTTTTTCTTTCTTTTTTTTTTCCTTATATATGTAGAATAGGACTTTCTTTAATGGATTCTTTTAGTATTAGTTTTTCAAATTATTTTTTGAATTCTTTGTTTTATTGAATTTTTGTACTTTCTTTTCTTACTAAAATGTTAACATGATGAATGTTGATCTTAGGTTTATAAACAAAGTTATCTTGTTTCAAAAACCCTTGCAACATCATGAGGCAATTGTCCATTATTACAATAGGCAAACTAACATTGTAACGACAAGTGTTTGTGTCCCACCTTTTCTTACTTGGCATGTTACACAAATGATTGTTGATGTTCTTTCCCCTATAGTTACTACATGTGTGTTGAATCAATCACATGAACATCGGCTGTTGAGTGTTGCTTTACATTCTGCAATAACTATGAACACAAAACTAAATTTGGAAAGATTATGAAGTCCCTTTAGTTTTGATATGAACATAATGGATGAAAATTTTGGAATGGTTAATGAATTAACCTTGTTGACTTCCAATATATGAAAGGAAATGTATGTTGTTTTGGATTCATTTTTTATTTTATTTTTTAAAATGAAGAAAGAAGAACACATAATATGTTATTGTTAATGTTAGATCCAAGGTTCAAAAATCTTAAGTTAATTTCATCCTTAATTGGTCAAGAGCAAGGAATTTTTATTGTTCAAGCATATGACATGAGGTCCTTATTTCCAATGCTTTTGCAATGTCATCAGCATTTGCATCTTGTTGTAGAATTTGATATTACAAATCAAAACATTGATGCTAACAACAACTTGAACATATTTGAAATGACTATGAGCTATAATGAACCAATGAAAGAACTTGTCAACAAGGAGCTTCTATCTTTCAAGCATTATCATGTGGATAATGAGGAGATTAAATCTCCACTTGAATGGTGGGAAAAACATTAATCATTATTTCTTATAGTTGGGTTCCTTGCAGATAGATTCTTAGCATTCCAAAGTTACAAATGGAGATTGAATGTATTTTTTCATTAGTTGGAATTCTTGATAATCTTAGGATATGTTTACATTCTGATAATTTAGAAATTTTGTTTTTTGTAAGTAAAAATTGGTTTAATGATTCTAGAATTGATTATCGAAAACCCTCTAATTTAGTGAAGTTAATTGGTATGGATATGAAATTAGAGAAAGAATTAGAAAAGTTTGAAGGATCCTTTGAAAGGGATGAAATTATACACATGTGAAAGTCTTATGACATGTGTGGATAGTTGTATTTTTTATCAATTTTTTATGTCCATTTATGATTTCCATCAATTGAGTTTCATCCTTGAATTTTATAATCATTTTTTAATTAGAAAATAATATTGTAAAAAAACTAAAAATATTTTGATATCTGACCATAGAGGACCGCCATTTGAAAATTGATGATTTTCACATTTCTAAAAACCATTTCTATGAGAATCGAATAAATTTATTATTAAAACAACTGAAACCCAGTCCGGTTCTCTAATTTTTTTTAAAAATTAAAGATCCCTAGACAGTTCAACTAAATTTTGTTCCTTGTACCGGAACCGGCGGTTCTCACAAAAGTGAGAACCGCCCAACACCGGTACAAACTATGCATGCTTGACTTCTAGACCCCGGGGCTGCAGATTTGTCGTCATGAGTTGATCTCTGTCTGTACCCCTGTCCAGTGTCTACCCTTCGTTTGTAAATAAGTACGTTTGACTCGAAAACAGTTGCCTGTGTCTTTCTGCATATGATTATTCCACTTTTTCAGACAAAGCTCATCAAGCAGTCTAGTACATTGTTCAGCTAGCTCCTGCCAAGAAAATAAGTGAGGGTGTAGCAGGGAGACAGAGTACATGAGCTGCCTCATCATATCAGGCCCTAGCAACCAGCTCTAGTGGAAAAGGGGGCCAAAAAAGAGAGGGGTTTGCTGCCCGAGCTGATTACTCTCTTTATCTCTGGAGTATCAAAATCTGTTCTGCTACCAACCTAGTGGAAAAGGGACCAAGAAAAGACGGGTTCTGCTGCCCTAGCTTATAACTTTCTTGATCTCTGGAGTATCAAATTCTGTTCTGCCTCCTGAGCAGCGTTTTTTTTCTCGCTAAATTTAGAGAGTTGTTTATGAAAACTTTCAAAATGGCTAAAACTATGTGTTCTTTTGGTTTTCTTGTTGCCGAGTTTTTACATGTTAAAAAAAATATTGCCAGATTTCTCTATTTGGTTCTAGCACGTAGCCAGAAATGTGAAGGAATTTTAAACTTTTATACTTTCATATCCTGTTATTACAAAATTTGGCTAAACTATATTATGGATGATCACCAGTTCAGCTACATCACGGATTGGAAAAAAATACCCTGCTCCGGATATCAAGACCTATCAACCTACTACTGGAAAAGGGAAAAAAATAATGAGTGGTCTCTTGCCCTAGCTCATCACTCTCTTGATCTCTCGAGTATCAAAATCGAATCTGCCGCCTACCAGAGCCTAAAAAAGGGCAAACAGAATGAGGGCGGGGGTCTGCTGCCCTAGCTGATCATTCTCTTGATCCCTGGAGTATAAAAATCTCTTCTGCACCCCACCAGGACCTACCAACCTAGTGGAAAATGAAGAAACTTTAGGGGAGACTGCTGCCCTAGCTCGTCACTATACAGGACCTGCCAACCTATTGGAAAAGAGACAAAACAAGAAGAGGGTCTGCTGCCCTAGCTTGTCGCTGTTTTCATATGGAGTATTCAAAATTTACGCGTAGGTCAGCTCAGATGAGGTGTTGTTGAAGCATTGAATTCTATATGTATCCCCATTTTGCTCGAGCAAAATCTAGTGAGGTCCTGCAAATTCGCACAAAGAATGGTGGAGTCTTCCCGGCCTCCTTCACTGAGTTGAAGAATTCCATTAAAAGATTGTCTGACAAATGGTCTGACACACCCATGTTTCGGGGCATCTTTGGCCAGGTGTCTCTGAAAATTTTCAATACGGTCATAATCAAAAAAGGTTCATTGTCCATTCAATGCGAGATGAGCAGTTAGCACCTCATGTCGCCCTTTACAGCTTTTAGACATAACAATCCCAAGAGCTACGTATAGGGGAAGGCAATGCTGTCAGTGCCTTCCGCCCTGCACCTCGGTTCGCAGGGCAGAACCCCTTCAAAGCAACCAAGGATATCAGCAGCTCACGTTGCTTTAAGCAGATCTGCCTGTGCTCTTAAGTGAAATCTCCAGCTCCACGTAAATTTCCACCTGGTACCCTCCAAATACACTGTTGCATTTCTCCAATCGCCTGAGGGCCGGATCGCTCCTGAAATAATAAGCCCTGGAAATGTCTCGGCCTAAGGGCATTGCTTCCTGTAAAATTTGATAGATCTCCCTAGAGCTTTTGACCTATTTTACTGTGATACCCGTCAGGTACCTGCAGGATACCTGTTAGGTATCACAGGAAAAAAAAGTTAAAAATGACACAAGACATTTCAGAAAATGAAACGCCTGCTCTTTTTGTTTTCCCAAATACACCTGAGGATCTTACACATTGTAAGTGCTCCTAACTACACTAAGAATTTCTTCAGAGGTTTTTACCACAACATAAGCCCTCCCCTACAACCAGTGTTTTTTGGGCTTTCTAATAGGCAAATTTCGAGAAAATTAAAATTTTCATTAAAGAATTACTAGATTTTACAGCAGGCTCCAGAAAGTAGCCAAGAAGAATGCTTAATTTCTTTGACTTCCATATTTTTTAATGGCCAGATTTGGCTAGACCTTCTTATTGATTATGGCCACTCCTGATACATCACAAACGCTGCCTCCAATCTATGTTATAAGTTTTGACTTATGACCTTAATACCCTGGACATCACAATCAGCCTTTTTATTACTGGCGAAGTATCACAGAAATGAAAAAAGAAGTGATTTTTAGAGGTTTCAATAACCAGAAATGAGGGAGGAAAAAAAAAGGTTAAAATCTTCATCTTATTTTTAGATTTTATTTTCAGTGTGTAACTAAAAATATGATTGAAGATTAGTACTTTGTTTCTGATTTATAGCCAGATATGGCTAAATCTTCCTTGGGACGATCATCACTTTTCCTCCATCTTCCTATGGATGATCGCCACTTTACTCACAAACAAAAACCCCTAAGAATAAACACTGATCAGAATTGCAAAAAACAAAGTCTCTCAGCTTCCCAGAAATAGGTGAATTACGTTTGGTACCTTTCACAAATAAAGGCCGAAAACAAGTTTCGACTTTCGATGGTGGAATGAATAAAATGCCATTTAAAATCAGCATTTCTGAGTCCTTCAAATTACGACGCTGTTTGACAGGGAAGTTATTATCGCTATGCTACTTATGCCTCTGGAGTCTGGACAAATATGGTGAGTTTCAGTAGACCCATGCTGTTGCTTGCATTATTAGCACGCATTCAAAAAAGAGTTTAAATGGGTTTCTTGTGTGCTACACAGATGCCGACAAAAACAATTGAGACTCACTGGGAATAATGTGTCACTCATTGTGTCAGACATTCTTTTGTAGCTCTTTTAGACAAAGGCTCCCACCCTCCCTACTCTCGTACCCACCGCATTATTAGCTGAAACATGCAGATATGAGTTGGAAGTGGGTGGTTCTTATAGTACTTCATATGGATTTTCTTCAAGGATTTTTAGAAATGTCTCTTTGCTAGGCTTCAGTTCAATTTAACTTAACAAGATTTCTATTCATTATCTATCTATTAAGGAAGGTAATTTGTTTCTGTTGTTTGTCACATTGAGAACTCCCAAACCATCGTGCCCTCATCACACTCTTGATACCATTGGAAAGCCCTTATTCATTAGGGTTGCACAAGGTCATTTGATAATGGACTTATAGTGCAAGAGTTGTTGAATATTGAATAGTTTTTTCATTGAAAATTTAATAAAATTAAACTAAAATTCTAGGGAAATTGGGGTAAGATTTTGGCACTGATAGAAAACCATTGACAATGAGATTTCCTGGAGACAATTCAATAATTTTTAGAACTAAGGTGGGGGAGAAATTGAATTTTGAGTGTTTTTTTTGTCACAGGAAATCAATTTATAATTTGTTAAAAAAATTACAATTGGGCTGTATCATTGTGATCCTGTTCACACTTGGAAAAGTTACATAACCATCATGTTCACACTTGGACCAATGGCAGAGGTCACTCTAGTTACTACTTCAATGAAAAGCTGTCCAGACTCCAGACTCTGCAGGATACTCTCCTCCTAACTGATGAAAGGCTGCTTCCAGTGTCGTCTGGTTCCGGGGTCTGGGCCGCTTTTGGATCACTTGATTGCATTAACATGTTCCCTGCCAAAATTCTGTAACTTCCTGAAAATAGCACTGTCCCTCTCTCTCCAAGCCCAGCTTGCTAGTTGTTATCAACTTGTTACAGTCAATTATAGATCATCCCTTGCAAGTAAATATTAGGTTTTGGGACCCTTGAGTGGTACCTAATACTTTCAAACATTTTCAATTATGAAATACCACAACCTTGAAATCCACTCTCGTTATTCCATGTCCAAGTTATGAAGTAACTTTAAAAACATGAAGTCCATAATCAATGAACAAAAAGTATTATGAGCTTCCCACTCCTGGAATAGTGCACACCATTGTTATTTTCAAGAGGATTGCGCTTCTTGATCACTGTAAAACCCTTCATTTCTAGAAATATGTCCAAGAAAAGTGATGGTGTGGGCATCATAGTTACATTTTACACTGGAATATCCACCTTTGATTGGTAGTAGACTAAATGAAGAGTTTGTCCATTTTTTATAGGCAATTCTACAATCATGGAGTTGAAGGTTTCATGCCTCCCTCTACAAGCATCTCAGTTCTCATCAGTAAAATGGCCTTGACAACATATTTTGGATTACATATAGCAGTCAAATAGTGTGGAATTCACTTTGGGTCTGTAAATATGCCCACCATACACTAACCTCCAAGAGAGCCAGTACCCAGAAATGATTGTTTTCAATTGGCCAGCCATGATGGATAGCCTAGGTGTGAAATTTAAATAGTCTCTCAAATTATATTGTCCACTTTCTCATGCTTCTATTTTTGGGAAGGAAGCATATTTAGGCACCTATGTAGGAGAGTGCCCCATGTTCCAAAAATGACCATTAAAATGGCTTCTTCTGAAAAAACAAAAAACCATGGGTGCCCACCTCACTAATAAATAGAAGCATGAATAAGCACCCAATATCGTATACTTGTTTAGTCAGATAATAGAACTAGTTCCTTTTGTACTGTCACCGTCACAAGATAGGTGCATACAAAGACATTGTACACTCCTGGCAATTGTGTTTCAACTACGTTATCTTTGTTTATACTTAGAATTTACTTGGCAGGCGCATGGGTATTTACACAGAAATTTGGCTTGATGTATTGGAGTTATGTGTCAAGTCAGGCGATTAGGAGGCAAGAACGGCCAATTTTGACATAATAGGCATCAAATGTGTAACTAGGAATGAAAATTTTACAAAAGGAAATAACTAGTACCCAAACTAGTTTTCCCACCAATTTTGGTGGTAAACTGAGTTTCATCCTGTGTTTCCTTTTTCCTAAGCGCCTGCACTACTGCTACATGTATTTTCACTGCTCCTACCTGTACAACTAGTATAATTACTCTCAAACCTTGTGCATTAAATGTTGAGTTTTAGCATTTCATAAGCAGATTTAATAAAGTTTCCTTTCTTTTTTTACACCCCTGAAAGACTGGATAGGGGGAAAAAGCAGAGGAGACAGGGGGTTGAAACAGAGGGTGACTTTAGAGGTAACTCTATTATTCATTAGTTTTAGCTTCAACTAAGATTGTGTGATAATGGCAAAGGTGAATTTGAGTTTCAGCAAACATTGTGGAAAGAATGTGAACGCAAATTATACTTAGGATTCTTAGCCTCATTATTCTGTTTTAGATAAATGTTTTCAGTTATTTGACATACATTCATTAGTCTCTGACAAAAGGTGTTCTGTAGTCATTTCAGAGAATTAAAAACCTAAATTTTGAGGAAAATATTGTGTCAAAAATGTCAGATGCATTAATGTGAATTTCGGTGTATGGGTTGCAAATATATACAATGAACTAGCCAAAATCCGTATTTTGCATGGAAAATCATAAAGATGTTCCTGAGAACATATATTTAAGATATATTTTTCTTAAAATCACACATGCTATTTTATATCATTACTATAAAGTTTCACATGGTCAACAATGTGCATTTTCAACTCATTGTTTGCATGAAAAGTAATAAAAGGTTGTTGAGAATACAATCTTCAATTGCAAAGTTGAAAAAGTAACGATGCTTGAATGTGGAAATCCCAGCCACTCTTTTTGAAGTCAAACACTACTTGGGTTACTATTTAGGATGGCATCCAAACATACATTGACATCCAACAGCCATTTTATGTTTGCGTTCAGTGACAGCCACGTCCCCACAGGCCGGTTGGATATCAGCTGGTCCTCAGGAGGCCAAAGCTCGGGCAATAGACAGTAAATTTTCAGTCAATTCTTTTGGGAACTCAAATGTATGTTGCTGATTTATCCTCTCGCTTCAAATCCACCAATTGAATTTGTGATGCAAAAGCACTTGAAAGCAATATTTGGAGACTTTACCTCCAAATTTCAGTTCAGTTGGCATGCAGATCTGGTTGTTGGTTCTTCCATTAGGGGCCTTTCATGGCTCAGATCAACCACAAAATGGTTGATTTGAACTTTACATATTATGTGACTGAAACTGCTTTGCAACCTTCAATGAGGGGGAGAATACCCGCCCCTTCATGGCAAGCACCCTGTAACAGTAACAAACAGGGCAAGCTGAAACATTCAAAGAGTTTCAGCTTTACCTTCATTCATGCTAGTTGATTTTGTGGGATGTCACTCGTCAGGTAGATGTCAATGATGAGATGCCTGCCCATGAAATGCCAAACATTTATTGTTGTGTTGGAAGTATACACTAGCATATTACTGGAGATTATGGATGTTGAAATAGTTGGCAATAGTCCTACACAATATCATCCACAAGGATGAAAAGTAGCAAAGGAAATTGAATGAATGACAAAAATGAAAGAGCATTGTGAGAGTTCAAGCTGTAAAACACATGGTTCTAGCCATGCTCAAGGACTCAATAATTGAGGACCAAAACTATATGGTGCTTTTCATTATGCTTGGAAGACTTATGAATATTTCTTAAGTTCCAAAGAGCATTGAAAAGAGTGTGAATCTTTGGACTTGATTCCAATGGCACATCAAATTTGTAGCAACTTCAAGTCTATAGCAACTTGTAGCTCCCTTGTAACATGTTGATGCATTTTCATCAAATCACACAATTGACTTAAATTCTTAATATGTCGTGACATGTAGTGTTGTGACATACAGTGTCATAAAGGTGAGAATCCGCAGGAAACTCTACTAAACAAACAGCCTAAAATCAATTAAAGGTAGAAACTAATCAAAGAGATGCATGCACACACATATATACACAATGCACAAAGGAAGCTGAGATGAAATTATCATGTATATTGAAATAAATTGCAAAGAAGTAGTGAAGGTGTATGTAGATGGTGGCCGTGCAGTAACCACCGTGAGCATCTAGAAAATCCAAGTGAACTATGGAGGCAACTCTCATACAAAGGAATTCTAGAAAAACTAAAGGATAAGGGAAGGGCTTGGCCCTTTTATACAGCCACCAAAAGCTGAAACCCTAAACCTAATAGCGCACAGTCACTTAAGAACGTTC
>Ga0209611_10000371_pt1 | contig 63806 bp, 42 predicted proteins | sample S1TSphgellanicum_3_FD_187693 | JGI IMG/M metagenome (GOLD analysis project Ga0209611, IMG submission 187693) | Host-associated microbial communities from peat moss isolated from Minnesota, USA - S1T2_Fc - Sphagnum magellanicum MG (SPAdes) (version 2) | ecosystem: Host-associated > Plants > Peat...
CAATGCTTTCTTCACCACTGGAGGAACCAAACAACAACGTCAACTTGTTAATAAGTTGATGGGGATTGAAGTAATTTATCTCCACTTCTTGTGTGAAGATATTGATGGCATTCATGTTGTGGATGATCAAAAAGGTGATGAAATTAGGTATGTGAAGGATGAAAACAGGCACAAAATTGCCCATTTGGTCATTGTTGGCTTCAAAATTGTGTCAGTCCTTTTGAAGGTGGCTGCTCATGTTGTAGGAGGAGTGGGTAACTTGGTACCCAATTTTGCACAGGGACTTGCATTGGCATATGATGCAGAAGACGTAACTGATTGCATCGAAGATCTACAAATACATGGAGGACCAATTGTAAGGCAAAACAGTATAAATCATTTGCCTACTGCAAATGATGCATTGATTGAAAAACACAAGGTTGCTACGCAATGGCTTGTGGACTTCTTGAGAGGGAAAAACATATCCAAATTGTTTGGTTTGAGTAGAGTGAGATATCTTAAAATTGATAATAGCCATGGAGATTTGTCAACCATTCGATGGGTGTGTTCACGTCATAAAAACGAGGGGTTAAACAATGGCACACTAGAGGATTGCCCCATTTAATTTGCATAAAAGTTTGTTCCTTTTGAAATTTTTGTACAAATATTAAACTAGATTAAATTTAATTTTGTATGTATTGAAAAGACAATCAAACATTGATATCAATTATGTATATAGTGTGATTCGTAATAATTAGTTCATGGGTGTGTTCACAATTAATTTTTTTGAAGGAACCATATTTAATGGCCCATCATCAAAGTTTTTGGAACACTAGGCATCCTTCAATTGAAACATATTTTTTCACCCATGTGTTCCCCTATGGCCCACATTGTCAACTTATATACAGGAGAGTTGAACTTTGAGCAAAGCATATGGGATAAATTTGAAGTGTTATTAGGAACATCTTGGGGAACATTTTGTGAATTTCATGGTAACCCCATGGGACCAAGGAATTATTTTTTTAAATCCCTCTCCTCCCTCCCCCCCCAAAAAGAAAAATTGGATGCCTCATGAATGCATGTTGAACCTTCTTATTAGTTACATGAAACCTTTATTTTCAAAATTATTTATCACCACTTTTGGCTTAAATTAATGGTAGGGGCAGAAATTATGGGACAATTTAATGTGTTGAACATATTAATATGTCAATCTTATCAGATTCATTGTAATATTAAAATCCTAAATGATTTCTAATGTGTGAATGAAAGAAAAATGATTATGAAAGTTTGGGTTCTAAATTTTTTTATATCATATTTACTATGTTGGGTGTTTGCACACTATGGTGATCTTATATGGACATCATAATGGCAGTTTTTTTTATATTCGTTAAATAAAAGAAAATAAAAAAATAAAATTCATTGAAATAATAAAAAAGAGATTCATTATTTAAAACTATCATAATCAACCTTCCAAAAATGAAAAAAAAAATCAAAATAATGGATAACCAATAAGTAATGGACTTTTGAATTTTTCCCACGCTTTTTCTCACACCTCTAAAACTCATGGATATGAATTTTTATTTTACAATGTGTTAATTTTATATGTTTGAAACTTTGGGATATAGGATGAATTATGTTCTCAAAAATAAAGATCCATTGAATGAATGGAATGTGATTTTAATTTATTATGTTATAAATTTTTTAAAATCCTAAAAACTATATTTATTTTTAAAACCTTTTTAAGCATTTAAAAATAATTCTTTTCAAAAACATTCTTTTGTGATATTTTTTATATGTCTTATAACATCATGACTTGAAATTGGAAATGGAAAAAAATGTTACTTTCAATATCATCTAAATATTCATATTTTAAACCAATTTTCAACTACACTAGAAAAGGGCTTTGAAAAGTGACAACAATCTATTGATTTTCTAACACTTTAATGTGTTTTTGCCTTATTCTTTATTGGGATGACCATCAATGCATTTCATTTTTGGTAAACCTTTGAACACCTTTATTAATGCATTTGTAAATTTTATTATTATTAAATGGCAGGAATCAAACTAGAACCTCCTTATGGAATACATCTTATGGGGCCCAACTATTTTGTTGATGATATAGTTTATCAAATCCATGTATGAGTAGTTAAAAGTTGAATACTAATAGGTGAAAGCACATTAAAGGTGAACCATTGTTGTTCAAAAAAGGTGATGTATAACAAATATTATAGTACACTATAAACTAAAAATTTTATGGCATACTTTGGTTATCCTAAACACAAATAAAAAACCTTTACAATTAACACAACAACATTTTTAATTCAAAGTTCATTTTGAATCAAAATTTATTTGATCTAACAGTTAGATCAAGAGGATTGCATAAAATCAATGTACATAGGGTATATAACATATGATTTTTAAACGACCATAAGGCTTCACACTACTACAAATCATGTTTTTTAAAAAGGTTCAAATTGATTAATTTGTTATTTTGATTAATAAACATGTACATTTGATTAAAAAGCAAAGGCTTTAATGACAAATGTATGTGTTGATTGATCAATTTGACTATAATGGTTTATTTGATTAGATACACATAGTCAAGTTGTATAACTTTAGTCAAAATGGCCAATGGTGTTTAGTCAAATTGAACAATTAATCAAAATAGTTAAAGATTTTTAGTCAAAATGACCAATGGTCCTTAATTAAATTGAACATTTATTCAAAATGGCTAATGATCTTTAGTAAAAATAACTAATGGTTTTTACTCAAGTTGAACATTTAATTAAGATGGTCAATAATCCTTAATCAAATATGACATGGTCTACTACCCTATGTATCTACCACTTCCTCATTCATTGACCTATTATTTAATTAATTATTCACCTATTTATTACCCACCCACTTACGTACCTACTTATTATTTACCTACGACAAATTTAACTATACCTTCTCACGTACCTACCTACCCACCTACCCACCTACCCACCTATTATCTATTTACCTATCCATGCACTTACCTACTTAATTTTATCATTAGGTGTAACCATGAGGTTTAACCACTATGTTTAACCATTAGATTTAACCATTAAGTTTAGCCAAATTTCAACCATTAGGTTTAATTTAAAGTTAACCACTAATTTTAGCCATTATGCTTAACCATTAAATTTAACCTAAATTGAAACATTAAATTTGACCAATAGGTACAACCTAAGTTTAACCATTAAATATAATCACTACGTTTAGCCATTATTTTAAACCACTAAGTTTTGTCACTATGTTTAACCATTATGTTTAGTTATTAATTAACATCATTAAATTTAGCCATTAAATTTAACCACTAAGTTTAACCATTATTTTAAATCATTGAATTTAACCATTAAGTTTAATTTTAATTTAAATCACTAAATTTAACAATTAGGTTTAACCATTACTTCAAGCCATTAAGTTTAACCATTGGGTTTAGGCATTATTTTAAGTCACTAAATCTAACCATTAAATTTTAGCTATTAGTGTAAGTTGTTAAGTTTAATCACTAGGTTATTTGTCCCCGCTACATTGGAGCTTGAAGATGTTGTAGTGAAAAGTGAAAGACGTTTGCAATGGTCAATACAATTTGATGTGCAAGCCATTTACATTGGACGAAGGTTACAATGTGGAGATGAAGATGTCACGACCTTTACCCTAAGATTCTTTCCACGAGTTCAAGTGAAAGGCCTTTCAAAACATATTTACTTTTCAATCCACATTCAACATTTAATGTAATGTAGTTACAACCTAATCATGAACTAGTAAGATAATCATTTTGAACTCTCCAACTTACACTTGCTTTGAAATCATATTTCACATTTAGATGCACTATTAATCGGAATTTGGTATGCTTGTAGGTGGTGTTGAAACACCATTTTGCCGACTTGAAAATGGGAGCAATTTGTGAAAATGAAAAGAATCTCATGAAGATTTGTGTGAATGGCTTGGAGATTTTTGTGGAGTTAACTTGCAATCAAATGTTCGGTCATGTTTTCATTGACATATTGGTGAAGTCTTCCAAGACTGAAATCCAAACGATTCAACTTGTCCATGACCATGTGCTAAGCCCAATTGAAAACTTGTGTAATAGTCCCCAAGGTTGCCAAGGGGTTACACTAATGAAAGGTGTGTTGAGGCCAAGGGCTGTGCAAAACAAAACAAGTGGAATTGGTTGAAAATTTGAAAAAGGAGTTATTGGCAACAAACCTTGATTTGGAACTTGTGCATCCTTGGCCACAAGTAGATGTGCAAAGAGATGATCATGATTTCCTTAACAAAATATGGAGGATAAAGTTGTAACCCTTTTGGGTGAAGTGGCTACCCATGTTGTGTTGGAGTGACACCTCCAAGGCCTCAAAGATGTGGAAATCAATTTACCAAGTGCCAAACAAGAATTTAAACATACCCAAAAAGAAACCTTTGAAAGTGGTGATTTGCAATTGCATAGATCCTTTCATCGAATGTCACTACAAGAACCTACAAACTTGGAGCAATTCATTCACGATAACTTTGAAGTGATAAAAGTTGAAATTTGCAACATGAAAACTGAAATTTGATCATCTGAAAAGCAAATTGTTGCAAAAATATCAACAAAATTGGAGGAGGTGTTTGCAAAACAAACCAAAAAATCAAATGCATGAAACAACAATTATATCGAAAGTTAACAAAAAAGTTGGTTGGGATGACAAAATAACTTTTTCAATTGCAACAACAAGTACCATGCAATGTTTTCTTCACCATTGGAGGAACCAAACAACAATGTCAACTTGTTGATAGGTTGATGGGGATTGAAATAGTTTATCTCCACTTTTTGTGTGAAGGTATTGATGGCATTCATGTTGTGGATGATAAAAAAGGTGATGAAATTAGATATGTGGAAGATGAAAACAGGCACTAAATTGCCCATTTGGTCATTGTTGGCTCCAAAATTGTGTCAATCCTTTTGAAGGTGAGTGCCCATGTTGTAGGAGGAGTGGGTAACTTGGTACCCAATTTTGCACAAGGACTTGCATTGGTGTATGATGCACAAGACTGAACTAATTACATCGAGGATCCAAAAATACATGGAAGACCAATTGTAAGGCAAGGTAATACAAGCCATTTGCCTATTGCAAAAGATGCTTTGGTTGAAGAACACAAGGTTGCTACAATGGCTTGTGGACTTCTTGAAAAGGAAAAACATATTTAAATTATTTTGTTTGAATAAGGTGAAATATCTTTAAATGGATAATAACCATGGAAATTTCTCAACCATTCAATGGGTATATCCGCACCATAGATAGAAAGGGTTACAAAAAGGCACACTAGAGGATTGCCTAGCTTACTTGCATAAAAAAAAATGCCTTTTGAAATTTTTGCACAAATATTAAACTAGTTTTAAGTTAATTTTGTATGTATTAAAAAAACAATCCAACATTGTTATCAATTATTTATATAGTGGGATTCATATTAATTAGTTCATGGGTGTGCTCATAACTTTTCTTTTTTTGAAGGAGCCATATTGATTGGCCCATCATCGATTTTTTTGGAACATTGGGCATCCCCCAATTGGAGAACCTCTTTGCACCCATGCACGTTCCCCTATGGCCCATTTTTTTAGTTTATATACATGAAAGTTGAACTTTGGGCAAACCATATGGGATAAATTTGAGGTGTTATTCCAAACATCTTGGGGAGCTTTTTGTGAATTTGATGGTAACCCCATGGGACCAAAGAATTTTTTTTTAAAAAAATCCTTCCCTTCCCCTCACCCCCAAAAAAAGAGGTTTTTTTTCAAATTTATTTTACAAAATTGATGTAATTTTTGCAATAAATACACATCTTATATTGAAAACACAAGTTTTGGCAAGATCCATCCTTGACAAATTCATTAAACAAATTCCTTCCTATTCATTACTTCACATTATTGGGTGATGGTTCACTATGCATTCGTTAATGAGATTTGCATAGAACCTTTTATGAACTTCATAAGTTTGTACTAATCATGTTTGTAATGGAACACATGTTAAAAAGCTTCATATATGCCACCCATGAATGCCAAACCAAATAATATCTTTCAATATGAGACACTAGGTACAATATGTTGAACGATATTGCATAAGAATAATTGCACGTTATAACAAAGGAATGAATTTTCCTCAACCTTTCTTTGGTGTGAAATTATACACAAATGTCAAAAATAGAAATAAAAGGAATATTATTTCACATATTTTTCATATACAAGGAAGGAGTTGTCAAATTTTGAAAAATAAAATTTATTTTTCAAAAAATGTTCACCACATTTCTATTTGGGTTTTAAAGGGGGCCCGTTTTTAATAACATATTTTTAAATTTTTGAATAGCTTGTAAAAACCTAATACCCCCATTTAATTTAAAATTCCTCCAAGGATGCTCTCGCATACAACACATGATAAATATAGGGGAAAAAAAATCAGTTCTTCGTTTAAATTCCCTTACTCCTACCAATAATGTTTTTTCACGCAAAGCACACCAACTTGCCCTATGAAAAAGCCTAATTGAACAATCTAGGCTTGTTTTGATTTGAGCTCCTCACAAACCATTTGACATAAAAAGAGCATGGTCAAAAAAAATAAAGTTCCTAAGTGAAAGTCAAAAATTTGGTTTTGAGCTCTTCACATGAAATGTGAAAAAAAAAAAGAGTTGTTACATAGAAGAGTTTCACCTCTTTATGTTTACCTAGTAAAAAGGAACTCCACACAATAGAGAAAATCAAATGACTAGGGAATCAAAGCCCATGTAGTACAATCAAACCCATTAAATATTTATTCTTAAGCCATTATAATCTAAAACATGGAAAACAAATTGCACCTATCACATGAAACATAGCTTTCAGTTCAACCTATCATAACCATAGTGCTTTTATTACGGCCAAAATTTTGCCATTTTAAAGCCTAAAAAATGGCATTTTGATGTAAGCAAAGGAATTTGAACACAAAAAAAGGCCTAAATTTGCCAAATTAGAAGGAAAAGAAATTCCAAATCATCAAGTTTTTTTACAAGGTGACTAATAGAAACATGAAAATAAAATGAAATAAAGGGCAATAGAAAAATCTATCCATTAAAAAAGGTTGTTTGTTTTTTTTTCATCTTGAAATCCCCCAAACCAGGTCATGCCTCCCATTGCACAATTGGTATTGTTGGAAAACCCTTGGTGAGTAGGGGTGCATAGAGGTGATTTCATATTGTTTAAACTTATGGTGTGAGAGTTATTGAATATTCAATGACTTTTTTAAAAAACAAAAACAAAATCAAAACTTAAATCTTAAAGGAAATTGGAGTGAACTCTCCCCAAAACACAAATATAGGAAAACTTTGTCACATAATATTCACTTTTGTCATAATGTCTCTCTTTTATGATTTTTCACCCCTAAAAAAAAAACAATTCAATGTAATAGGCATTGAAACCTCATTACTTGGCCATGAAAGGTTGAATATCAATGAGTTGGGTTCAAATTCACGCTTGTGAAATGCCATTTGAACATAAAACATAAAAAACCAATTGACTACATGAATTAGAAGTAGAAAGTAATGTGAAATGCATCACAAAAATATCAATAAAAAAATAACATAGTTAAAAGACCAATTAAAAGTGAAAACCTATATGTCAAATGTTTATAATATATCCTAGCTAGATGACTTGGAAATTGGTTTAAATGGGTGAACTAGCACCCACACCATACCACTATGAAAAACTCACCTTTTGTAATGTTAAAAAGTCGATAAAAATGATACTTCAATGCCACAAGTAAAAATTTAAATGTAATTTAACTTCAAAGACAAGACTACTCTAATGACTAACCAAGTCAATAGGCATCCTAGTTCTTAAAAAAGGGGATTAGCCTAGGCAAAAAATGTTGATGAACATGTTTAGTTAGAAAAATATCATGTAATCAATGGGAATGTTTAGCACGGATTCATGAATGGTCTAGTTATTTTTTATTTGAAAGGGTGAAGGGAAGAGTAATTTTTTGTTTTTTTCTTTGTTTTCAATTTTGTGTTTTTATCATGTTCCCAAAATGTTCTCAAATATATTCCCTGAGATGTTCCCAATAGCACCTTGGTTTTATCCCATATTGTTTGCCCAAAGTTCAACTCCCATGTATGTAAACTGAAAAGGTGGGCTAAGGAATACTTTTGTTGCTATTTTGCAATTGGGGTCTAAAGAGGTATTCCCATCAAAAGGAATCACACCCCAATGTTCCAAAAAAATTGATGATGGGCCAATGAATAAGGGTCTTCCAAAAAATAAATAAATTATGAAAGCACCCATGAACTATTTAATATGAATCACAATAGGTATGAAGTACCTAAACCAAGTTTCAATTTTGTTATCTTGGTCTGAATTGAAGCTTATGGACCTTAGATCAAAATGCATAATTTAAACATCATGTGTCTTACTTCACCTAATAAAGAAAAGCTACCTTTAGAAAGGGAGGATAACATCAACAAGGGGTACAATCCTATGTAATATTTTAAATATATATATATTATCCTATGTATGTTTCTTTTTTTTGAAAAAGTTGCCAAATGTTTTATATCATAGAGTGGAAAAAAAAAAGAACCTAACTATCCCTAATTTATTTTTTGTTCACAAGCAATTTAATTAATTTGGAATATATTACACTAAATAATTAAATTGACAACAATGTCAAACAAGTTCCTCAAAGTACAAGATTTGAGAATTCCCACAATGCACATACAAGGTTTGAAATTTGTCCAAAAAGCAAGATGTGCCTTAAGACATGCATTTATTCATATTTTAATTTGAACTTGGTAAAACCATTGATAACTTTGCAAAAATGCAAACTAAGTTATTTGGGTTAAAATGAACCAACACACACTAACACATGATCCACTAGATGCTTATTATGTTTGAATTGTGGTTTAACTTCAACCTTGTTTCCTCTTTATAACCCATTCGGTGAGCAATAGGTGTTATATGAAGATATACTTCACAAGAAAATGGTATTATAGTATAAAGGTAGCCTTTAACATATGTTTGTTAAAAAATTAATTAAATTTGAAAATTACATGTCGAAATTAAATATTTTTATAGATTCTTTATTTTCTTTCACAATTTCTATGTTCTTTGAAAAAAATACTTTTTGAAAATTTCAACATTTCTACAAATAATTTAATTAGTGTTGAAACTACCAAGGGATTATCATACTGGGTAATTATTAAATGTTTTATGCATAGCTAATGACCTTTTTTTTCAAATTCCTTAAGTACGTCCACTAGTGAAAATCCCCTGGATGAATTAACATTAAATGGCCACTTTCCTATGAGGGCTGTAGCATTTTTACAAAAGTGTGGTACAACAAGTGGCAACCTAGGAAGGCCTAGGTTTAAATGTGGTTAATTTAATTATTATTATTTTTTTAAATCACAAATCTTTTTTCTTTTTTTTTTTTCTTTTTTTGAATTTTTATTTTGCTAGGTTGCAAAAGTTTGCCACAAAAAAACACAAGGATAGGTCAAGGTTGTTTTTACTACCTATTAATGACATATTTTAAGTTGTTTGGAATAGGTTAAAGTTCTTTTCAAAGATTTTGTGATGTGATCAAAGTGACATCGAATCAAAACACATAACTAGGAGCCAAAAAGGGTGTCAGATGTTAGATATAATTAGTCAAAATCAAACATTTATTTTTTTAGTACCATTTAGAACCATAATAATCATGGCAAGTTAGCCCTTTTTCCCTCATATGAATGTCAAGGAATTTAGAATAAAAATTCATTTCATCCAATTTCACTAGAAGAAAAAAACATGTATTTTTTACTACTTTTTGTGATTAAATTTTAGTCCCAAGAGACATTGCAATTAAAATCCTTTTAATCGCCCAAGACAAATCGCATGTGATAAATTAGTCGCAAATGACAAAGGGTATTGTATGAAAGAAAAAGTCAACAAATACATTTCATTTTTTGACTCCATTGTATACGTATTGTCATATGCCATTAAGATGCACCTATTTTGGTCACAATTGAAGGCAAATCATGTGCTGCCACGTGTTTTAATATTTGATTATTTATATTATTATTATTATTATTATTTTGAAATAATCTAGGACGTTCAATTCAAATATTTGGATGATCTTATATTATGACACATGGCCCAATGTAAATATGCCACGTGGCATTACAAATTTTAATTTAATAACAATATTAATATTAGGTTGGTAATATTTAGGTAGGTAAGTACATAGGTCAACCTAGATGGATAAATCAAATTAGGTACCTACCTAACTAGATTAATAAGTAGGTTGGGGAGGTAAGTATTTTAGAATTGTGCATTATTTGTTTTTTTTGTTTTGGGTTGGACCTTTTGATTAGCTCATCCCATGTGCAGAAATTTTTTAATGTGAAATTGGATGGCCACACCCCCTTTGTTTATATATTATTCAAAATAGGATGAAAGACAAACAATATGGGATAAATGTTGAAGTTGCAACTTATTTACAAACTAAGTTGTAATTCCAAAACTTTCTTCATTCCTTACTTTCTTAGTTTTTAAATTTTTAAACAATTCAAGTACTAGATAATTAAATAATCATTTAATTAATAATGATTAAATTTACGTATATTTAAGTTATAAATATTCAGTATTCATTATCAATTACTTAAATAAAAAGTAACTTTTTAATATTTAACAAAATAGCTATCTAGTTACACACAAATTATTAATACATAATTCATAAATAAATAAATAAATAAAATATTTAAAATTATTTTATTAATTTTTATAATCTGATCGAATTATATATCATATAATTAATGTAAAAATAATTTAATGACTATAATTTCAAATTTTAAAATTTTAAATATTTATTTTAAAATTATTAGTAATGAATTAACAATTATTATTAAAAAGTAAATACTTACACGAATTTTTTTTAATTATTATTCAACTAATTACATTACTTATTGTAAAATTACATTTATTGTGTCAAAATTATTATAGGTCAAGTAATTTTTTTCTCTTGGTAATTATTAACTATAAATAAAATAATTTGTTAAACATTAATTTTCATAATCACTGTAAAATTACTATAAAATATTTATCATAGATGATTAATCACAGAATTTCTTAAGATAATATTATTATATAATAATTTGTGAATTTAAGATCAATAAAATAATTATTTTAACTACACTATAATTTTTCCAAATTTTTAATTCAGGTTTTGAAGTTATAAATTAAAGAGTGTGAATAATTATATTCTATTAGAAAATAATTATGCACATACTAATTAATTCCAATCTGAAATAATTACAATGATTTTAAAGTAATGTCACATTAATTTATTTAATCAATTTCTTCTAATATAGAATATAAATTATATAATATACATCTATGTTATAATAATTATTATTTTGTGTCACTTAGATTTAATAAACATAATCATTTATAATTATTTATAAAAATGATTTTATTATGGATAACACTAGTAGAAAAAACCATTGAAATTCAATCAATAAGTTTTTGAATTAAAATATAAATTTAGGATTCCAAAATAGTAATTCAGAATTCAAATATTAATTTTTACATCAAATAATTTTTTTGAAGTTAAATAACAAATTTCAGAATTGAAATGTCAACTTTCAGATTCAAATAATAATTTTTAGATTCAAAATTAATAATTTAGAATTCAAATATCAATTTTTAGATCAAATAAGTTTTTTGAACTTAGATAACAATTTTCAGAATTGAAATGTCAAATTTCATATTCAAATAAAAATATTCAAAATTGAAATGTCCATTTTTGGACTCAATTATTAATTTTCAGACTTGAAGTATTAATTTTGAGAATCCAAAATAATAATTTGAAGTTTAAATTTATGGTTCGAATCAAATGATTATTTAAAATTTTAATGCAAAACTTTCAAAGCTGAAATATAAATTTCATATTCATATGAAAATATTCAAAATTAAAATGTCCATTTTTATGATCAATTAATAATTTTCTGAACATAAATACTAATTTTTGGATCGAAAATTTAAATTAAAAATTAAAAATAAATTTTTAGATCAAATAAGTCTTTTCGAATTTAAATTAAAAATATCATCTTCAAATTCAAGTAATGTTTTAAAGAATTAAAATAACAATTTTCAGATTTGAATAAAAAATTCAAAGTTCAAATATTAATTTTGAGATTCATTATATGAACAATATACATATGTATGCATATAATACATACATTAAAATACACCCCTATGTCATTGTAGAATACTTTTGGGATGCAACTAATTTGGTGACTATTGTGACTAATGGGTCATATCAACCCATTAATGGATGAAAATAAATGTAAAATTGAAGCAACCAATAGGATGAAATTTTCTAATAGTTGCATCATAGTTGTGAAAGTGACCAAAATAGTTAAAAGTTGGTCTTGTAGTTACAAATATTTCCAAATCTAATCGCAAATGACTACAAATCGCATGTAGTCATAAATGGAATGATTATTTTTTGGCTGATTTGTACTAGTGTTTTAAGCTTTGGTTTTAATTTAGAACATTTGAAAATGTACACCTATTGCATCAGATGAGTCAAGTTTGCAAAGGACTATCAAAAGGACTCATATAATATTAAAAAATTCATTGAAAAAATATAGACAATAAGAATATATTAGGCACATTCAAAAAACATTTATACTTTTAAAAATGTGGAATTCTAAAATTTTAAAAATTCAAAGAATGTTTCAAAATTGCTTCAAAATTTTAGAATTTCAAAAGTCTTTTACCGCATATAAATGGGTTATAATGTACATGATGTATGAAAAAAAGTTATAACTTAAAGTATAATAAAACTAATGAATGTAAAAAAAAAATTTGGGCATGACTTAAAATTTTGATCATTTTCAAAATGAAACATTGAATTTGTAAGGAATTTGCACACTTTTAAAAATTCATATTTATTTAATAATGAATAACAAAAAAAAATATGATGCATTGGGGAACATTTAAATATCATTTACAACAAGTTACAAAAAAATTGATTCAAAATTTCATTTCATGTAAAAGTGTTTTTGGGGAAAAAGGACGTGCAATCCTTTTCCAAAATAATCCCTTTGGTTCTTAGTTATAGGTTTTGACCGGATCATCCATAAAATAATGTAACGAAATTTGGCTACATAATAGATATGAAAGTAAGGAAAAAAAAAGTTATATATTCTTGGCTACCTTTTAAAAATTATCATAAGATTCTAGCCATTTGGAATTTTTTTAATTCAAAATTTTGCAAATTTAAGCCATTTTTCGCATGAAAATTTGTTTATATAAGTCAAAATCATATTTTTCAAGTTGAAATTTGGAAAATATTCACTAATAAAAGATACAATGGAATAATTAATAACAAAAAGCAACAAATATAACCACCATGGTTAGTTAGGGGATTGGAACTCAATAACAAACTATTTTTTAATTACATAACATCCATCTTTCATGGAAAGTTGGCGGGTATTGGTTCACTATGGCTAATCAATTGAGCTTACATGATTTAAGAGCTAACATAACATCTATTTGAAGCCTTCGATGGCTCAATTTTGGATGAATCACAGTTGAATTAACATTTTTCAAAAGAACTTTGAGCAAACATTTTTTCAATATGTTTTCAAATTTTCGCAAATGTTTTTTCAAAAACAAGGAATATAGAAACAAAGTATTCATTTTCATTTTGGAAAATTTTAAATTCACACCTTTTTTGGTTAAATTCACACCCTTTGCGCGTCTGATTTTATGCAGATTAAACTTTAAGAGTATGTTCGTTTATCAACTCAATTACTTATGCGGGCAAGTTCTCGAGTTGTGCCTTGATTGACCACAAACCCCACACTTGTAGTGATGACAAGGCAGCCCCCATGATTTCAATGAATTATTGGGGGTGGGGCAGACACACTCAAATTTAATCTACATATAATCGGACGCACAAAGAAAAGGTGTGAATTTAACCAAAAAAGGTGTGAATTTAAAAATCTCCTTCATTTTTTATTTTTTGCATTTTGGTGAAATTTCGCACCCAAAAAAAAAATTGAATCTAGGTTGAATAATTTGGTGAAGAAACTTATGCCAAAATGTGACCAAACAAATGTGCCAGGCTACACCACATGTTAAGGTCTCTGTTTATTCTTACCCCCCATTAAATGCAAGGATTGTCAAATGTTAACAATTGCACCAATGACAACTACCATGCAATATTTTCTGCATCATTAAAGGAACCAAACAACAATGTCAACTCATCAATTTTAATAAGTTGATGGGGGTTGAAGTAGTATATGTTTAGTTATTGTGTGAACATATCAATGGCATTCATGTTTGTGGATGATCACAAACATGATGATATTAGGTTTGTGAAAAACAAAAGTAGGCCCAAAATTGTTCATTTAGTAATTGTTGGATTTACAATTGTTGCAATCCTCTTAAAGGTGGGTGCCCATGTTGTAGGAAAAATGGGTAACTTGAACTCAACTTTGCATAGGACTTGCATTGGCTTATGATGCACAAAACGTAGTGATTACCAATTGATCCAAGAATGCATGGAGGACTTGAAAGAGGAAACCAAATTCTAGAACAAGTGACAAAACCAAATTTGCTTACTACAAAAGATGCATTAGTTGAAAAAAGAAAGGTTGCTATGCAATGGTTTGTGAACTTTTTAAGAAAAAAAGACATAATTAAATTGTTTGATTTGAATCCTAGGTGAGATATCGTAAAATGAATAATCACCATTGGGATTTTTCAACTATTCAATGGGTATGTTTGCACTAGAGAGCATTTAGGGGTTAGAGAATGGCACACTTGAGGATTGTTCAATTCCATATGCATAAAAGTTACTTATTTTTAAAATTTTTGCATAAATATTAAACTAGTTTGAACTAATTTCATATACATTAAATAAACAACCCAACATTGTTAACAATCACGTACAAAGTGTGATTCATATTATTTAGTTCTTGGGTGAAATTACAAGTTTTATTTTTTGAAGGACCCATATTGATTGGCCCATCATCATTTTTTTTGGAACATTGGGCATTCCCAAATGGAAACACATCTTTGGACCTTAGTTGCAAAATAGAAACAAACACACTTATCTATGGCCCACTTTTTCAATTTATATACATGAGCATTGAACTTGGGGCAAACTATATGGGATAAGTCTAAGGTGTTATTGGGATGTATTGGGGAACAACTCGGGAACCCCATTAGAATGTCATGGAACAAATAATAATAATAAAATATTTGTCCCTTCCCCCCCAAAAAGAAAGAAAATTAACATCTCATGATTAGATGTTGAACCTTCTCATTAGCCACATAAAACTTTTATTTCCAAATTTGTTTATCACAATTTTTGTTTTGGGCTAATGGTAGGGGCATAAACAATGGAAAGTAATGTGTTGAACATATGAATATGGGTAGATGCAAATTAAGGTGGCTCAAAAGTGGCAAGAGTCCCAATCCCAAAAGTTCATATTTTAACAATAGAATGGAAAAAATAATTAAAAACCAATTTTGAGCGGACCTTATGTGATGATTAATCAACTAATAAAGTCCATATGAAAGGCAACCCATTTAAACAATTCTTTGACATACATGTTAGGGGGAAAAAAATATCAATCCAATAAAAAATTACCAAAATAGGAACTTAGGAAAATAAGGTCCAAATTTGGTGATTCAAAAGTCCATAGTTATTTGTTGGTTAAATTTTTTGTTTTAATTTTTTTTTATCCATATTTTTTTCTCCATCAAGTATCATATATTGAGTCCTTATAAAAAATATTCAAATGAAATCATAATAAAAAATACATTTGAATGTTAATGCAAAACCCAAACCATAATCCATATGCTCACCTTAAAAGTCCATTACTATATGGTTTGTGTATGTTTATTGAATTTCACCCTTCAATAAATATTCTTATTCAAGTTGGCAATCTAAATTCATAAATATTTTTATCAAATTGATTATTTTACAATGTGTTTGTGGCATTTGAATAAAATACACTGTGTATAAAATCTAGAAAAGGACAAAAAGTGAGCCACCTTAATGTGCATTCACCCATATATCAACCTTATGTTGTAATATAAATATTGTGACTAACTTGTAATGTGTACATGAAAGAATAATGATTATAAGGAGCTTGATTTCTAAATGTGTTTATATTATACTTAATATGTTCCTTGTTGGGATGGCTTTAAATGCATCTCGTTTTCAGTAAACCTTTGAATAGGGTGCAATCACAATCAAATGAACCAATTGTAACAAAGGACTCAACCAGAAATGGGCCTTCTATGGACATTTTGACTTTTTCATAAAAAGGATTTGTTGAAGGATTCTTTTGGCTACATGTTCTTAAAAATATTTACAATTCCCCCAATAAATTATATGATTTGTGTTAACTATTTATAAATAAATATGAAAATTTTAAAGATGTATAAATTCTATCAGATTTTTTGTTTTGTTTTGAAAAATGACAAAAATTTCAAATCATGTTGGAATATGATAACTACTTTAAGCTTTGGTTTTTTGTATCATAAGTCACAATTTTGTTCATATGTCATACATACTATGACCCATTTACATTAGCAAATGACCCTTCAAAGTTGAACATTCCAAAATTATATTTTGAATTTCTAAAATTCAAGTACCACAATTTTAAAATTATGAGTGTTTTTGAATGTGGATGCATATCATAGGTTATCATCATTTCAATTTTTTTCCCATGAAATTTTTTATATTAAAAGAGTCTTTAACATAGTGCTTTTATAAAAGACAATTGGTGTTAAAGTTCAAATGTCCTTTATTAAAACCAAAATTCAATTTATTAAGTTAAATGATTTTTAAAAAAATCTTCAACACTCATGTAAATCATTTAACACAAATTTCTTTGATCTTAAAATGACATTACATAAATATGTTTGAAAATTTTGATAATTTTTCGGTCATGAGACATGGTTTTTAATTCGAAAAATTATGATTCACCCACCACCTTTACTAATGCATTTTAAAATTTTATTATTATAAAAATGGTAAGAATCAAACTAGAAGTTACTTATGGATTACATTTTATTGGGCCAAATTATCTTGTCAATAATATAGCCTACTGAATACATGTATCAATAGTTAGAAGTTGAATATTAACATTGATTACCTAGCTTTGACAGTGAAACAAAGCTTGTGTATTAAAAAAACTAAATGTGGAACCATACATGGGATTATGCATTTATATTTGTGAAATAAAATGTGTGTGTGTGTGTGTGTGTGTGTAAATGAAAGATTTCAATGTTTGTTTCAATTAAAATTTATAGTCAACATGGGGTATTAACAATGTCTTGAGTAATATTCTTCTATTAAATACCACCCCTCTCCCCCTTCCTACTAGTTCAATGTTTTGGTTTTTTTTTGTTACACAATTAATGTAATTTTTGCAATAAAAACACATTTTATAATGAAAGCACAAGTTTTTGCAAAATTTATCATTGACAAATTCATGAGACTAGTTCCCTCCTACCCACTACCTCACACTTGTTGCCAAGTACTTCTTACCCTAAATAAAAAATTTAAATAAAAAAATGTGAATTAGTAAAAATTAGAATTATGTTAATCATTGTGCTTAGAAGTGGGACATGAACCTAGTAAAATCCTTCATGGGGCACTATTGGAAGTTGGTTCATTCTCACCATTTGTTGGTGAAATTTGCATGGAATCTTTTGTGAGCTTGGTAAATTTCTTATTATTCATGCTTGTAATGGAACACATATTGAAAAGCTTGGTATATATGCCCCATGAATGCCATACCAAACAATATTTTTTACTGTAAAAGATTAGGTATAGCATGTTGAATAATATTGCATAATAATAAATTACATTTTATAACAAAGGAATGCATTCTCCTCAACCTTTTTTTGGCATGAAATTTTGCACAAATGTCAAAAATAGAAATAGAAAGAATATTATTTTACATTTTTCCCATATTCTAAGAAAGAATCATCAAAATTTCAAAAATCAAGTCTCTTTTTCAAAAAAATCACCACATTTCTATTTGGGTTCTAAAGGGGGGTCTTTTTTTTATAACATTTTTTCAACTTTTTGGACAAGTTGTAGAGACCTACCCTTGTTTAATGTTAAATTCCTCTAGGGATGCTTGCATACAACACATGAAAAAATTGGAAAAAACAATCATTAATTCTCCTTGTAAGTTTCTTTATTACTCAATAATGTTTACCATGCAAAGCACACCAACTTGGCCTAGGAAAAGAGCCTAATTAAACAATTTGGGCATGTTTTGATTTGACCTCCTCACAAACCATTTGACATAATAAAAGCAAGGTTAGGGAAAATGAAGCTTTCAAATGAAACTCAATTTTTTTTGAACTCCTCAAATGAAAGGTGAAGAAAAAAATTTCTAACATAGAAAAGTTTCTCCTCTTTATGTTTGCTTGGTAGATAGGAGCTCCACACAAAAGAGAGGATCAAATGATTAAGGAGTCAAACCCAATATGAAACCTTTATTTTTAAGCCATTATAATCCCAAAGCTGGCAAAATGTTTTCTAAACCCATCCATGAGACATAACATTTAAACCTATCATAACCATAATGATTTTATTGTGGCTAACGTTTTGCCATTTTTAGGCCTAAAAAATGGCATTTTGATGTATGCAAAGATTTTGCATGAAAAGAAAAAGGCCTAAATTTTCCAAATTGTAAATTTTGGAAATCTCATGTATAAGATCAATTTGGTTCATTCTTTTTGTGCATGATCAAGTTTTTGGTGACATCACAAAATAGGAAAAAAAAAAAAAAAAAAAAAAAACAAAAAAAAAAAAAAACAAAAAAAAAAAAAAAAAAAAAACAAAACAAAACAAAGAAAGACATTTGGAAAATGCCTTCGCCTTTTGGCCTTGATTTCATCTCCCAACCTCGACAAGAGCCTTGAACATTCACTACAACAAAAGGCGTCCCTATACACCGAGTGATTTCACTGGATTTTGAGTGAATTCATTGGTTTAGTGAACATGGATTAATGAACCGCACCCACATTTTGTAGTAGTGATTGTTGTCCGCAAAAGGACAGAAAAGTATTGGATTTAGGTGTCAATTTTTGACACCAAATAAGTATTGCACCAAATTATTCAAGTTTTGTTTATAGTTGTAATAATAATGAAAATAACGATAAGATTTAGGTGTCAATTATCAACACTAAACAAATATTGCACCAAATTATCCAAGATTTTGTTTATAATTGTAATAACAATGAAAGTCTCAAACAAATCACAAGAATTTCAAGCTATAGCTAGTATTGAATGAAAAAATGTTTCACATTTTTTCATGTTTTTTTCACTCCAAGTTGTGCCCCTTCTCCTATTCAAATTTGGCCACCATTTTAAGTAGGTAGTCCAAGTGAGCAAGCTTCACCATATTGCCATTTTATGATGGCAACCCTTGTACTTGACCAAGTACTCCTTGTACATGAGGCATCTTTGCTTCGCACAAAATATGTCTATGTTCAATGGCATCCACGTCAAATTGCACCTTTTGCTTCCAATTTGGTTTCTAATCATGACGAAAAGAACTTTAGTTTCAAGACATGAAAGGTCGGATGTGCCTTGAAATTTGTTGGCAACTTCAAGGTATACATGTTGGGGTCGGGCTTATGTAGAATTTCATAAGGCCTTGTATACTTAGTAATGAAATGTGGGGTTAATTCATCAAGCATTTTGATGTCCCAGATGTTTAACCACACATGTTGCCCAACTTCAAATTCCATGTGTTTTTGTGTTTTGTTGGCATGTTTCTCATACTATTTTTGAGCTTTCTTTAAGAGCTTATTGACTCAAGTGTATAACTTTTCACGCTCCTTGACCATTTCCATGGCTTTTTTGGAATTGTCTTTTTGTCCCATGGGAATGGTTAAATCTATAGGTTTCCTAGCTTTTTTCCCAACATTCATTCAATGATGACATTTTGGTCATTGAGTGCATTGTGGAATATAATAGAACTCCACCATGTCTAAATGTTTGCCCAAATCTATTTTTTTAGCATTCACATAGTTTTTAAGGTATTGATTTAACACCCCGTTAACCCTTTCCATTTAGCCATCAATTTGTGGATGAAACGTTGTACTAAACAACAACTTCATCCCCACCTTTTGAAACAAATGTTTCTTTGTCACTTATAATGAATTGAAGCATCCCATGGTGCCTAACCCACATATCATAAAACATTTTTTGCTGAATTGAAAGTTGTTGCAATCATCTTGGTTGGGACCATTTTTGCCAACTTAGGAAATCAATCGACTATTAAAATGCCATCCATTCTTATCTACTTTGGAAGTTGAGTCATGAAGTCCATGGACACACTTTCCCATGGTTTACTAGGGATTGGTATAAGTATGTAAAGTCCATATTTATTTTTATAGATGGACTTGGTGCTTTGGCAATTAACGCATGTGTGCACAAAATGGTTTAGGTCCTCCATCTTAGGAAAATATAATCTCTTTTGTATGGCCACTCTTGTGGTTCATTTTCAACTATGCCCCACCAAAAGCACATCATGCTCTTCTTGCATGGTCTTAGTGCATAATTTTCCTATTGACACATAGATTTGAAATTATTCCCATTTCAACAACCCATCTTTTAAAGTGATGCCTTTCACCTTGCATCTCTTTCATGATTATTTAAAATATTATTGTGCAAAAAGGTCTTGCATATATGCCTCCCTTATCTTTTGTTTGTGTTATTTTCCCCTTGGAAGATGGCCCTTAATGCTTGAATCTCAGTTGGGGGTTTTTCCACTTGGAATTCCTCCTTCCGATTCAACGCATCTGGATTACATTCTCCCATCTTAGCTTCGGATAAGTTCCACATTTGACAATGCCAAGGTATTGTGCCATCTTAGTTGTCCTACTTGCCAAACCTAGAAAGGATCAAATTCTTTTGGCTGTGATCAATATTTTTCAATCTTTTATGGCTTGCAACTTTTTAAGGTCAAGCTTGACCTTTTCCCTTGTCAACACATGCCTAAGGAAGACCATTTCTTTTGGAAAAAATCACTTTTGGTTATGTTGGCAAAAATTTTATTGTGTTGGAGTTATTTCAAAATGTATTTTAGTGTTCCACATGCTCTTTGGCAATCTTGGAATACACCAAGATATTACCAATATAGATGATCACAAATTCATCTCACTTTTCATAAAAGATTAAGTTTAGGAAGGTTGTGAACATCAATGGGGCATTACACAATCCAAATGGCATGACCAAGAACTCATAAAAACCATACATAATTTTCATAGCCATCAATTCAACATCTTCATTCACTATGTGCATTTGATAGTATTTCAACTTAATATCAATTTATTTAAAGTTTTTAACCCCATTGAGTCAATCTAATAGATTGTCAATGCAAGGTAGAAGATAATTGTTTTTTATCGTCACTTTGTTCAAGGCACAATAATCAATGCACATTTTCAACTTACCTCCTTTCTATCGACAAACAAAACCAATGCCCCATAATGTGACTTGCTTTGCTTTGTTGAATATACCCCCCATTGAAGAGGTCATTTAATTTTTTTTTTAATTCTTCTAAATTTTTTTGGTTTCATTTATAAGGTGATTTGGAGGGCAAAGCCAACCCAAACACCACTTCAATTTTGTCAACCTTTTTATAGGGTGGAAGAAAACTGAAAAGTTTGTATGTTAACATCTTTAAAATTTTATTGAGTGAATCCAAAATACATTTGGGAGGTTGCCTTGCCCTTTTTAACTTAAACCCTCCATTAGAAACTCCCAAAGACATCAAAATTACAAAATTAGGCAACTTTGATTCTTTAGTTACATGGACTCTCACATTATTTCCGTTGTGGAGGATGTCTATTTCATAGGTGTCCAAAAATGTGTTTCTTAGAATTGCATCAAAACTATCTAAGTCACACAAGGTGTAGTTATTAAAAAGTTGAACTCCACTACAAAATAATTTGATTTCAAACATTACTTTAATCAAATATCTAGCTATTTTTTGTACAAAATGTGTTGTGATGCCTAATTAGGCACTAATTCAATCTTGACTCCCAATCATACAAAAACTCCCAACCATTGTGTCATTTGCAGAGTCATGAACGAATTGGAACTTCTTAAATCCAAGAAACAACACAACAATCCATCATTAACTTTACATTTTAGTTTTAATAAATTGGAGGTTTAATTTTTTTGGTGTGAATTTTGACCACAAAACCCCTTGGAGAAATTAATTACTTTGGGAAATACAAGAATTTACTCAATGTTACTTTGGGCAATCCTTTACCAAGTGGCCTAGCTTTTCGTAGTTGAAACACATGACCTTCATGAGGTCATGCTTATCCTTCTTTCCCACCAGCTTTTTACCTTGTGGCTTTTCCTTGTTATTGTGAGACCTTAATTTGTTTTGGTCCCACTTCCATTTGTTTTGGTCCTTGTTTCCATTACTCATGCCTACATTGTTCTTTTGGGTGACTATGCTTCTAAACTCACCATGGTGGCACAAAGGGCCATCATCTTCCATGTATTCTGCCAACTTCATTAACCCTTGGCATGTGTTCAAAATGTTTGCCCTTTGCTAAACTATATTTTGGACCCATGCCTTCAACCCGTGTAAAATAATCAACTTCCTTGCAAACTCATCTTTGAGGGGAACAATAATTATTTTCACGTTAAACTTTTATACATAATGAACCAAAGAACCTGCCCCATCCCTTTGGGCAAGTTGAAAAAGCTCCATTTCATCCTTGAACACAAGGTTATGCATCATGAATATTTCATTCAATTGTAATTTGAATTCTTCCTTAATCAAAAACTTCAAACAAGTTGGAGGTCTTTTGTTTTTGAACCGTCCACCAATCCCACACATTTTCCTTGAGGAGAATATGTGTGAAATGAATTTGTTCCTTGTTTGAGGTGAAGCATCAAGTTTCCAAATAAGCCTCTACTTGTAGAAGCCATTGGTGCATTTGTTTCACCTTGGTATCCTTCCCCAAGCAACCTTGCCTTCATCACCTTGGCAAAGGCCCGACTCAAGGTGGCCATAGCCAAGCCCAATCCCACCACCATTTGGCTCAAAGTGGTTTGGCCTTGCTACACCATCAAGGCCTTTGAGGAGTTCAAGATATTCATGATGCCTTTGGGTGCATTTGCCCCAATAGTTTGATTCACCTTTTCCCCTTTTGCCCCTAAGGTTTTATCACACTGCTTCTTTAGTGCATTATGTGGCCCTTTTGCCACCCTTCCTTTTGGAAGGAAATTTAAAGGGGACTATCAACAGATGAGTCTCTTCACTCAAATCTTTGCATGAGGAGTGCAAGTTCACATGATTTCACATACATCTCTTTGATTGGGTATAAGACTTTTCCCTTTCACTTGCCCTTTATAATAGAGCCTTTGCTTGACTTAGCTCCCTTCTTGGCTTTTCTTTTGATTTTGTGGAGGGGTTTTTTAATGGCCTCCTCGATGATTTCCCTTAGGCTATCTTGTTCACCTTGGGACGAATTGTTGCTCCAACACGATTTCCCCCATTCGGGTAAGATCTTGGCATTTGGCTTCTATGCTTCTCTCTCTTTCCTTTTTGGTTTTGTACTTTTTCTTTAGCTTGACCTTTTTTGATGGTTCAATGTTCATTTTGCTTTAAAAATTTCTTGAAGAATTAAAAAACCTGCTTTGATATCACCTCTTGCACCTAGATTTGCCTTAATGCCTTTGCGCCCACACCTCTGACCACATTCCTCACTAAACACCTAAACTACTTACACATGGCAAGCGACACACTAGGTTAGTTTTGACATTCCTCTCATCTCATGAACCTATCGAGACTTGGGTTAACCCTGACCCTTAGATGGGTGGGACTAAACCCACCATGAACTTCCCAACTAGTTTAAAGCCTTGTCACTCAGGACTATCAATTCTTGTCTCATGGCCTAACTAGGTTCTTGTCTATTTCAAAGACTTAATGTCAAAGACATCTCCTCGGCCTCCTTCCTCAAACCCTCACTCCTTGCACCTATATGACTAGTGAGTGATGTCAAACCCGGAGTCAAACCTAGCCTAACACTTAGATTTGTGACCCAATCTGCCACAGGGGCTAACCCATGGTGGTCTAAACTTGGGCCCCAACTAGGCGAGCCCCTCCACTTGAGGGTTCACCTAGAATGGCATGTCACTTGCAGTCTGTCAAAAGCCTTGCCAAAGTTTGCCCTTGCTGTTACCACCAACTATATACAAAATGCTTCCTCTTTGCAATCTTACTCCCTTGCAACTGCACTGCCAAAAGAATTAAGTAATAAGTTGATAATGCTGAGTAATGTGTTTGCCAGAAATGAAATTACAGTTCTTTTGACTAATTGTCGCCTGGTGAGGGGCGGACATTACCCAACAAGAGTCCACTAGACCACTAACCATGTTCTCATAGAGACGACTTCACTCTAGCAGTCTGAATTCTAGGCACAGAAAAATCATATAGTAACAGGCCCTTTGATAATGGCATTGATCATGAGAAGTGTAACCCATTTGGATTCAAGTTGAAACTAGTACTCACATTTCAACAAAAATATTTAAAATTGTTGCATAGGTGTTGTGTTGGTTGCAGACTTTTTATAACGTAGGAAGTTTTGTCACTTGAAGAAGCAAAACTAAATTTTTTTTAAAAGTGGTTTTTGGGGGTTTTCTTCACCAGATTTTGAAAAAATAAAATCAGAAAAATCTGCCAGATTTCCATCTCACATTGTAGTAGGTAGTTAACAATATAGAAGGCTGCTTAGTTTCTTTTACTTTCGAAATTCACTTATAGCTAACCTTTTTTTTGAATTATCATTCAATCACAATTTTTTTTTAAAAACTGGTTGATTGGGAATGTTACATAATGAATTTTGAGAGCATATTACTCCACTTTTCAGGGTTCCTTAAAACTGTAATATTCTCATCCGAGGTGACCTTGTTCTCATAATTAATTACATGTCCTTGTCATTGTTCATTATTTAATATAATCATAAACTGTCCTTTCCAATGACCGCGATTTAACATAATCATCAATGTAAAAAAAGCTTAATCATCCAAAATCGTTTACTCATAAGAATGAGCATGCCCCTTAATACATAAAATGTTATCCTCATTATGCCAAGGGTTAACAAGTCACATACCACATTGTCGCTGGTGGAAGTGTTAAAATGTTTATAGCTGGAAGGGTTTTCTTGAATAACAAAAATGTGGATTTGACACTTATGAAGAACTGGACACATAGTCCTTGCTCTCTCTCTTAGACAAGAGAGAAGTTAAGGTAACAGACACTCTCAAAGTTCAAAAACTGGTTGATGAACTCAGTAAATTCTGATAGGCTGTAGGCCCATCTCTTTGCACAATTGTTCTCCAGATTACAGACTTCAGATCCAACAACAATCGACAACTCCTAGAAATAATGAATATCATGCATTGGAAATAATTCTCTGCCACATGTAGAGAATTCCACAATAATGTTAGTTCTTCACAACCAAGAACTTTACTCTCTAAGGAGAAATTGTGGTCTTGTCCCTAACAACCAACCATCTGGGGAAGACCTAGTGGGAGTTAGTATCATAGTTTCTTTAGAATATAGGTGATTTGAATGGGGTCTACATTGCATTATTCTTGTGTGGCGTTTGGTCCCCTGATGGGCTTGGGTTGTTGTGTTTTATTTTCCTGATATTGTTGGAGTCAGGTGACAACGTGCCCTTGTCATTGAAGCACACAGTTTTTCGCGTGCACTAGATGACAGGACCATCCCATGATTGTGGAGATCTTAAACCTAGGCTGTTCATCTGCCCCCTTTTTTATGCAAGACCCCACCTTCTCCAATATTAGGAAATGCCATAAAAAGAGACAAGTCTTGCAATACACAAATATCCAATCATGGGGAAGGAGTAAAAAATTTCTCTAACTCACTTACTTATTCTATGTACTCGAATATTTTCTATGATGCTATGGCATGAAGCACATAATATCTTTCCTAATCTGTTTTTGAAGAGGGGAACATTCCTTGAGTCAAGCTAGTGCACAGCCTAGCTCACATTTGTTCACAGAGAACGACCGTATCATTGCACTAAAATTTGTACACACCACTCTAATCGAGAAGCAACACCCACAATATCATGTAAATGTTTTATAAGCGGTCATTAGATGGGGCACACCCCCATGCCCTGGGGTTTGGAAAACTAGGGAGTACTAAGTTACTTTTCTGTGTTGCACGTCCAAACTTTCTGGGGCACATGTTCTGTCAGCAATGTAGCTCAGAGCATTTCATGTGAATACAAGCAACATAACATGCATCACTCGCCTCTGACATCCCATATTTAATATGTACCTGTGAGTTTGCACAAGCTTATGACCCTTCTGAAACCAATGTCTCCAATGTCTCCCCTAAAATATCATGATGAATAGCAATCTCCATTCGTGATGGAGTGAGCTGTGTAAACAATGAATTCAGACAATGATGGATGCATTGCAATTATGGGAAAAGAGAAAGAAAACCTTGCATGTCTTCTGTGGTTTCTTTTATGATAAGCTGAGGATTCAATCAATTTGTTTGTATCATGTATATTACTGTGGCATGTGCTATTGAGCACATATTGCAATATATTGAATGAATTTTGAAAGGGAAAATGTACACCTTCTTTAGCCTCTGTCTGAAATCCAATTTTCATTAAAATTTGAATTTTATTGAATTTTGAATGAAAAAATTAACTCAAATTCAATATCTCTCACACCTTAGTCTAAAAATTACTATATCACCTTCATAAAACCCTACTTGTCAAGGTCTTTTGAACAGTATCAAAACTGTGTCCCAATTTCCCCCCCAAAAAAAAAAAAAAGGTTTTATTAATTTCTTAACAACAAAATTGTTCAATATTGCACAACTCGTGCAACTTAAGTCAAAACATTATGAGAACACCTCAATGCACCCCTCTCATTGACAACTTTTCGATAATAAGATTGCAGCAAGGGGTGTTGTGGTTTTGAAGATCTCAACATGACAAAACAAAAAAAACAAACAACCTTCCTTAATACCATGATGGAACTATAAACCTTGAAAAAAAATGTGGAAATAAATATGTATGTTACTATGTCAAGTTCATGTCATTGAATACTATGAAAGCATGGATACAAACCCAAGCTCTTACGAAGGAGTACTAGCCTAGGCTGAAATCAAGCAAATTTAGGAATAGAAATTTCAGACAGCAAATGAGACAACTCAACATGCATCCAAGAGGACCTAATTTCTTCCTTTGGTGAGGGGGGTGTTTGGATTTTTGTTGGTTGTTTTGTTCCCAGTATTCCTTCCAAGCTCCCAATGATGTCTCCAATTTGTTCCCCTACTTCCCCTGTCTTCCCTCAAGTTCATTCCCAATAGCACCACACTTGAACCCATATATGTCCGAAATTCTACTCTTGTAGTCAATATAGCTTGATTACATTATCTTCTATATTGGAAGGACTATCCATAATGTGAGTTATTCTGGGGTGATGGGCCAATCAAAGAGGCCCATCACCTTAAAACATAAAATCACTTTGGATATAAAAGTATACCTAACAATGGGTTGGTGATACCATAAGTACTATTGATGTTCAGCACAAAATAGTTCTCAAAAGGTCTTGTTGGAAAAAGAGAATTTTATTGATATTTATCAAAATTGTTGGGAATCAAACTCCCAACTTGTGAAAAGTTTACTGTCCCAACCATTGGGTTAATATTACAAATACACAACTCAAGGTGTATTTTCCATCTTTATTCCTCAACTGTTGAAATTTTGAAAAATTAAATTTGAAACAGTCGAATCTCGTTTCATAAATAAATAAATAAATATTTGACAAAGAAGTGCCAATTATTAGTCATAGGTATGGAGCTGCTGTGACCCAGCGCTCACTAATCCATCGGTTGTGGATGAGGCTGTTTTGGCCGTTTTGGGATTAACCCAAATCATTTAATCTAAACCAAACAAAACAGTGAGGTGGGTTTTTTTTTTCTTTTCACTGGCCCACCCTTCTCTTAGATTTCAAAAATTTCCCACCTTTTTTTTCCTCCTCCTCCTCTTTTGTTCGTCTTTCCTTCCACAATTTTCATCTTCTGTTTCACTGTTGCCTTAGTTTTTTCTTCATCATTTTATTTATTTATTTATTGACTACTACTGTTATTTCTTCTTCTCTTTTGTTGGTGCTATAGATTTTTCTTTTTATCATTGTTTTTCTTTCATTTGTGTTGTTATTTAAGTTTCTTTTTTCAATTTTTTTTTTCCTATTGTTACAACTTTTGTTTTCCTTCTCCTTTTTCAAGCATGTTTTTTTTAATCACATTGTTACGCTTGTACCATTGCTTGTTGCATCATCATTAGTTGTGCGCATCATGCCTAGTATGCCTTTACTTTTTTTCTTGTCTTTTTTTTGTTTTGGTCTGTGAAACAAGAGCAAAACAAAAAAGAAAAAATAAGAAAAAGAACGAGATGAAGATAGAAGAATGAAACATAAGGAAATGAAAATAATAATAATAAAAGAAGATGAAAAGAAAAAAATTTAGAAAAAAACAAAGATTTTTTTTTGTTTGTTTTTTTTCTAGTTTTTCTATTTTTTTAATTCCAAAAGAAGAAGTTTGTTTTCTTTTTCCTTTATTTCTGTTTTTCTAAGAATAAGAAGTTTTTTAAAAAAACAGTTTGCCCTATTTTACCATTTTTGGTTATTTTAATGATAGAAGAATTTATTTTTTTAATTTCTTATGTTTGTTTTAAAAATCCGCCCCCCCCCCTCCCCCCCTATTTTTCCATAATTTCTAGTCTTTAAAATTCTAAAAGATGATTTTTTTTTTCATCTATTTATTTTTTTTGAATTTTTTCAAATCCAATAGACAATATATGTTCATACCCATGTAATTTTTTTGGGGTTTGTTTTATTTGTTCAAACTTGCATAATAGTGTGTATCATGTGTTTGATGCAAAATTTGAGTAATTATGAAATACCAATTTGTAACCAATGTCATTCAACTCCAATTGTATCACTATCAATTTTACACTCATCAACATGCTACTAAGGTGGTTACAATAAGAACTTTTCAATGAACACATGACATGGTGGTTAATGAAAATAATTTTAGAAAGGGGTCTCTTGAGGTTAGAAAGTAGCATGTATATCTTACTTAGGTTTCTTAGGCATACACAATGGCATGGAGTTCATGTTTTTCCATTTTTTGGACATTTTTTAAAGTTTTGATAAATGTGATATTTGCATTAATACATACAAGTTTTGTCTTATTGCAATTGTAACCTCACATTTATATTATGTTTGTATGCCTTGAATGTGAGCATTGTATTGATACTTTGTTGAAAATTTCCTTAAAAATACAAGTTTGAAACATATTACAATGTTGCATTCAAAAATATAAAGTTCAATGTGATATACTTGTATAAGGGTCACAAAATAAAACATTAGTTTTGTTAGAATGATTTTACAATATCCACATTTGAAGCATAAAATGCTGATTGATTTTTTTGGATGGTTTATGTGATACCCAAATGTTGGGCATAAAATATGCATACTCAATGAAAAAAATGATGACAATAGAAAAGTAGAAAATTAGAAGAAAAGAAAAGACATCAAAAAATAATTAAAAAAAAGAATAGGAATCCAAAAGAGAAAACAAAAAAAGAATGCTTGCATTTTGGTCATTAAATATGTAATAATCATTGAGGTGTATTGTATTTGAAATGACATTATTTTCATATGTGAGTATTATATTTTGTTATTGGATCTTCAACTATTTGAGCTTTTAACAACAACCACCAAAATATGCAATATTTGCATGTGGGTCACAAAAGTTGATTGAATGTGTGATACCCACATTTAGGGTTACCATTTATTAACATCAAGGGGTCAAATATGATTAAAATGGTCGTTAATTCATTTAATGCCATATTTTCATATTTTGTACATCATACATTGGCCAAGACAACATCGTGTAAATGATAGGTAGGTAGGTGAATAGGTGGGTGGGTAGGTAGGTAAGTAAATAAATAGGTGGATAGGTAGGTGAGTGGGTGGGTGAGTAGATAAATAAATAGGTATGTAAGTAGGTTGGTGGCTAGGTAAGTAGGTATGTACACAAATAAAAAACAAGTTAGGTCAATAATGTAACTAGGTCAATATAATAGTTAGGTCAATAAAGTAGCCAAAAAGTTTTGTTAAAAGATTTTGTCAAAAAAATAGTTTTAAAGTTAATTCAAGAAAATATAAAAGTTTTGTCAAAAAGTAGAAGTTTTACATGTATGTATAAGTTTAGCCATGAAGAAATATAAATTTTTCTAAAACATAAAAATTTAGCCAAGAAAAGATAAAAGTTTTGCTAATAGGTAGAGGTTTAATCATGAAAAGATGAAAGTTTTGTCAAAAGGTATAGTTTAACCAGGAAGAATTAGAAGTTTTTTCAATTTGTACAGGCTTAACCAAGAAGAGATAGAGGTTTTATTAAGAGATAAAAATTTAGTCAAAGAAAGATAAAAGTAAACTGCCAAAAAATAAAGTTTTAACCATGAATTTTTTAAAAAAATTCTAAGTGGTAAAGATTTAACCAATAAAAGATATAGGTTTTATTGAAAAGTAAAAATCTAGTTAGAAAAAGGTTAAGGTTCTGCCAAGAAATAAAAGTTTAATAAGTAAATAAATAAAAAATTTGCTAACATGTAGTGATTTAACCATGTAGAGATGGAGGTTTTGTCAAAAGATATAGGTTTAACCAAGAAAAGTTAAAAGTTTTGCCAAGAAAACATATAAGTTTTGTTGAGAAATAAAAATTTTACTATGAAAAAATAAAAGTTTTGCCAAGAAATAGACATTTAGTTAAGAAGATATAAAATTTTTGTCAACATGTAAAAATTTAGCCATGAAAAGATAGAGGTTTTGCTGAGAGATATAAATTTAACCAAGAAAAGTTAGAAGTTGTGTCAAAAGGCAAATGTTTAGCCACAAGAGAGGTTTAGGCATGGAAAAAATAAAAGGTAGATAAGCAAGGGGTTGATAAGTAAAGCCAAGATGGAGGTCAACAATGTAGCTAGGTAAGTAGGGTAGCTAGGGAATTAGGGTGACTAGGTTGGAGGTAGTATGATCAGGGGTGACGAAAAAACGCCGAAAGAATTCAAAGGGTCAAAGGTCAGCAGCCCAAAAGGTTGACTCTGGCACAATTTTGGGTTAAGGAAGGAAACGGATGAAGAAACGCAGCCCATCTTACGGATAGAACCGCCAACAGGTGCACTGGTGGGTGCTGATTCACTCAGGCCTAGGTATGGTAGTTGTTAATTTGGTATTCATCCTAATCTTCATTAACGGTGGCAGAGGATGCTGACAAGAAACTTTATTTTGAAACACAGTTTGAAAAGGTTGTAAAACAGATTGCCAGAATGCTCAGTAATCTGGTCATAATGTGAAGCTAAGGTAGCCAAAGAACCATTAAACCAATTAGATCTGAGTACTGGAAAGTGACCCTGTCATTCCAGAACACTGGCATCTTTAGACTAATGGACACTTATCTTCAATTGATCAGGAAGAGAACGTTCTCAAGGAGTTCAGTTCAGATTTCAATATCAGATTAATGGTGTATAGCTAAGCACTAGAGAAAGCAGGTAAAGTGGAAAGACCTGGTGAAAATTTGGGCACTGTGTAGGAACGCACTCTCTATATGTGTACAAAAAGTAGCCCAATGTCCTCAAGCACAACAGGTCGAGCACTTTTTGGCAGATGGGAAAGATGAACATTTCCCTTTCCTGCAGAACTTTCACACCACAGAGGGTCCAGAAATATACAAATCGCTTTGGTGTATAGAACAAGCTGAACACAAAGGCAATGGCTGGTAGGAGTACTACCCACATAAATGGTACATGTAGTAGTGGCACTCAGGATGGAAGATTTGGAGCTGGGACTAAAGGCCAGAAATGCACATGGCAGTGTATATATTTAATTCAATTCCGTTTTTGCCTCCTCTGCATAGGTGTGTGCAAACATTTAGAATGGGTTTTTAGATATCTATTTATGCCGAAAAGATGGGAATCAAACCCCAATTTTTGTCTCCGTTCTATTGGGGAAAATTAACTTTCTATAAGTGCCTGCTCCAAATCAGAATCTGCAGCTGTAATTTTAAAGTGAAGGGCAAAGTACAATCTTCAGTGATATACAAATCAAGCCAACCCTCTCACTTCATTATGAGCTTTGTTTGCCATAAATTCGGCACACTATGTGTCATAATAAGGTACAATATGTTATTGTTTGGCACCACTTATGGGCCATTTGTTTTCATTTGTTCACTTTGAATTCACAACAATTGCAAAACTGAACTCTGAGCCAGATGGAATTATTACAAAGTTGGGTCTAACTTATTTTCCGACCTTCTTCCTCTTTCAATTGAATAAAATGATTTCCTAAAAACATAATTATGATTACAGAACAATAGTGCAGATCTGGGAATTGGGATGGCGGCATTTACAGGCAAAGGGAACAAGCATGATGCAAGTGGACATCCGACAGCCACACCTAAAAGGAAATGTGATGTTCCAAGGCAAACCCTAAGTTCCCCCCTCCCCCTCCCCCCCCAAAGTTTTCAACTTGATCAACATGTGCAGTCGGAGGAGCAGATCAGCTCTAAACTGAAGACCAACTATTAACTAATTAAGTCATAGAACAAACCTGGGGACCAATGCCTGCATACCACTTACACTTGTTTTATACAGGTTATATCTGGTATTTCTTCAACACCTGAAGAAGCTTGGAACATGATATGTTGGCTGCAAATGCAGAAGCATTACACCAAACGATCTACCACTGCAGTGTGTAGTTGCTACTGCAAATATGATCATGTGCATGTCGGTAATGCATGGTGTGGTCTGCTGGGTTGGGGATTGTAATGGAAGTTAAGTGAGTTGTTTTTGGGGCTCAAGTTTTCGTGCAAAACATGGCTGGCTGCTGGACCCTGGTACTCGTTGTTCGATCTGGTTTAGTGTCGGTTGCTTTTGTGTTATATGGTCAGTCATAGTTTTTGTTGTTTCTGGTTGTTTTTATTACTTTGACTGGCTCATGATCACAGCTGCTCCTGCAAGGAAAGGTGGCGCGAACTGTTCATACTGCAGCAATTGGTTGTGACTTTAAAACTGGGCTTCTCATATGAGGAAACATTTATTCATTTCTGAGCTGGGGGGACAAGCTTTTGCTCACATGGTAGTCATCACCCGTGCAGCAAATTTTATATTCAATATTGATATGGTGGACGGACAAGTTTCCTCAGATGCCATAGTTCTTGTCACTATCAAATAGATTGAAAATAAATTTATGGAGTTTAGGCATGTGCCAGCGCACGTAGGACAATGGTCTCCTTGACACCCATAGAAAACAAGAGGATGATGGATGATTAGTTTGTACAGGAGGAGGCTCTATCTTTAGACCTTTCCAGAATTTGGGGGTATCAGGGGAGCCTGCAGGCTCCCCCAGTATAGGATACTGAAAATTCCAGATCGACCCTAATTTTCTTTCCTGGATTTCTGACTGTTTGGATTCCTTTTCTCCCCTGCCCTTGTGGTTGTGTGGGTAATAGGTGGTCTGTTTCCAGGCTGCTTCTTGCTTTTGAGTTTCAGGAAGGACTGTTGAAAGGGGAGAAAAAAAGACATTAGAGTTATACGCAAAGTCAGAAAACTCAGGGTTCTGGTACTCGGTTTAGGTTAAAGAGACGACTAACACAAAATGGCATGATCCTGAAGGCAAAAAAGACAGGAGCAAACTCAAAATTGCTCCTTAATTCAGGATCAAAGGAGTTTCCTCCTATATCCCATGTTTTTTTAATGATCTGAGTGTGATTGAAGTGAGTGTTTTTTGTGAGGATGGTCCGGAGCCCAACCAGTTTGTGAGGAAGGTCTGAAATGAGTGAAAGTAGTTTGTGAAGAAGGTCTAGAGCAAAAGCAATTTGTGAAGAAGGGTCTACTTTGAGCTTTGAGCAATTTGTGAGTTTCACGGGTGTTGTGGTCTTGGCGATGAGCTTTTAGCATAGTGGTTTATGGTTTCGGCAGCATCGTGGTTTGTGTTTTGGCAATGAATTGCAACTTTGACAACAAGGAGCTTCGACAATAGCTACAACTTCAACAATGAGAAGCTTCATTAGTGACCCTGAGAGCTACAATGTGGAGCTTCGCATAAGGTTTCTATACTTAAACTTCTTTCCTCTTACTCCCAACGAAATGGTCCTCATTTTCACATCGTGAGGAGGTGAGGATGTTTTTTTCAACACTTCATATCGTGACCTAACTCTATGGGAGGCATTTTTTTTTGTCTTGCTAGTCTCTTTGTATATTCTACCTCAAGCTTTGTGAATTATTCGCATTTGCAATTGCATCCCTTTTAATGCAATCTTTGAAGCTTAGTTTCCATCCTAGGGTTCCAAATTCTTCCACTCTTAATTTTCAAAACTTTCAACAACTTTTCATCACACCAATTGTTGATGATGCTTGCCATCTTCTACCACCTCTCATGGACAATGTTATGGTTACATACATTGTTCCATGCTTACCCATGAACCCGTCCATGCTTTGGCATCTTCACTGAATAAACAAGGGGTGGTGTAAGGCACTTGGGGGAAACAATTGCATGGAATGCTTTGGAACTTGTCAAAATGAATAATCATGCTTACCATAATTTTGTAATCATGCATGGTCTCAAAAGATGTTTTCTTCATGAACAACTCCAAATTGAAATAGATTATTTACAAGATTTTTTGGAATGGTATGATACATTTGAATCCTTTGAAAATGTGGAATTAGATGCAAATATAAATTTTTCTTCTTTCATTAAGGTTGCTAACTTGTGTTATGCACATTTTGTAATTTGATTGACCCGGAATCTATAAAATTTTCTACTTCTATGACTTGTTGGAACTTACTTTCCTAGTGAGGTCATGTTCATCTATTGTGGTTGTTTGCTTCAACCCAATGAGCCTAGGGATCTGGTTGTTGATTAATGGTAGGTATAAGGTTTTGTTTAATCAAGGTCAATGAAATCTAAATGGTTACTCACTTGAACCTTTTGAAGTCAACATGTTATCTAATTGCTAACATGAATCCAAAGGAACTAGTTATTCAACATATATCTTAGACATTCATCAAATGTTCTGACAAAATAGAGAGAGTTAAAAACACAAAAGAAGTGCATGCAAGAGAGTGCCACATATTTATGGTCTAGGGTATCAAAACTCAGTGCATCTTCTTCTAGCTCAAACTACTAATTTTTTCAACTTGGTCAAATGTAAATTTCTATAGTTGAATATACAAGGCATCCTTCCTGACTCTAGAATAAGAGGAAATTATAGTTCAACATGTGTGTTTCCAACAACTCCAAAGCACATGATAAGTAAAATTCTAAAGTATTTTTATAATCAAGGTCCCTACAAAACCCATTATGTTTCCAAAGTTGAATGATTTCTTTTTGTGTAAGAGAAGTAGTTTCTACTAACCTATCCCCTATTTATAATTGTGACATGGGGAAGATTATGCCCTTTAACCACCTTAAAGATGTTAAGGTCAACCATTCTTTTAATTGTCATAGAAGACATCATAAGGTCCAATAGGCACTAAAGTTGTTAAAATGGCAAACTCTTTCCTGAGTGCTAGTTATAACTAGATAATATGGGCATTGGCCAGGCTTCAATTATTGTTTGGAATAGACCATGATAAAATTCATATCTCCATGAGGATAGAATGATGTCTTGCCCAAATGGAACAAGACCTATGGGCAAATGGATATGCATTGATGGGTTTATGTTTATGGATTTGGGGATTAAGGTTTTGTTTGATCATAGTACAAGAGATCAAGAGTGTTGTTCACTTCAACCCAATGAACTAATTGTTTCATCTTGTTCATTTGAACCTAGTGAATTGATGGAGTTGTTCAACATATAAATCCAAACCTCCAATAGTCATCAAATGGATATGTCATGATGGGTTTTTGTTTATGAATGTGGGGATTAGGGTTATGTTTGATCAATTTTCATGAAATCCAACCAATTCTTCACATCAACTCATCCAGTCATCATTTCGTCTACCTGCCATCTTTAAAACAATGAACCCCATAAGTTAGTTGTTGTTCATGAATTCAACTTAGACATTTATCTTTGTTCTTCCATTGATGTTATTATGTTGACCACTATGCTAAATTTAAGGTTTTGTGTTAGGAGAGGGTGCAAATGGCTTAATAGGAGCGACTAGTGCCCCCTTAGGTGATTGTTTTTTAGAGAATATTCTTAAAATATTTTCAAAAAAAATCTTCAAAAAAATCTTTTAAAATCTTAAAATTTTCATTCTATTGTTTTGTTAAGGTTTGTGTTGAAAATTTGTCAAAATATGTCATTTTCAAAGTTTTCCAAGTTCATTTACAAGTCTTTTACTACTCAAAAACAATGTTACAAGTTTTTTTACATTACTTTTAAAGGTCCAAATGTTAATGAAATAATTTCATATTTTGAAAATTTACAAAATAAGATATTAGATTTGAGAATGTGCAAAAAAATTAGCTTATTCCCAAATTAAAATTCTTTAAAAAAAAATTGGTGTAAAAAACATAGAATTAAATAGTGGTTATGATTGCTTTTGGCTCTTATTAACATAATTGTGCTCGAAATTCGAAATATTATTTATTTCAACCTAATGAACTCACCATTTCATCTAGTTGTTGATTTGAACCCAATGAACCCAAGGAGTTGGTTACTCAACATATAAACTTAAACAATTATCAACCTAATCAAGTCGACATTTCATTTACTTACTCACTTGAACATAATACACATAATGAACTAGCTGCTATTCATCTACTTGGGATCTTGAACACAATGAACCTAGTGAGCTACTTTATATTCATTAATTCAAGTTGGAAGCCCATCTCATATTCTTGCATTAATCTTCTTTTGATGACCAATGGTGTGTTTAGGGACTTGGTGTTGGAACAACCATAGTGTAGTTGAAGCCGGAAAGAGTATGTTGATCTTAAGATTTTGAATCAAATACATCTTCATAAAAAATGTTGTGACAAGTTTTAATCCAAGGTTAATCATCTTTCATCCAACTCTAACAATCATGTTTGAACTCCTACATTTATGGCCATTGCTGGTTTAGGATTTGACATCACCTAGGCTAGATAGTTGCTTAGAAAGACAAAGACAAAAATAGATAAACACAAATAAATAGAGAAAGAAAGAAAGATGGAGAGAAATAGAGCTAGAGAAAGAGAGAGAAATAAAAAGAGAGAAAAGAGAAAAAAGAGAAAAAAAGAAAGATGGAGGGACTTAGAAAGGTGCATACAAAGAGAGAAAGAAAGAAAGATGGAAAGAAATAAAAAGTCTTAGATAGGCGCAGAGAGAGAGACTAGAGACATAGAAAAAGAAGGAAAAAGAGAAAGAGACGGAGATAATTTGAGAGACTTAGAGAGGTGTAGAGAAAGAGACAAATTGAAAGACAAATTGAAAGAAATAAAGAAAGAAATAGAGATGGAAAGAACTTGAAAGACTCAAAAAGAGAGACACAAAGAGAGATGGAAAGAATATGAAAGACTCAAAAGAGAGACACAAAGAGAGATGGAGAGAATATGAAAGACTCAAAAAGAAAGACAAAGAAAGAGATGGAGAAAATCTGAGAAACTTAGAGAGGTGTAGAGAAAAAGACAGATAGAAAAAAAAAAATAGAGACGGAGAGAATTTGAAATACTTAGAGAGAAGAGAAAAAAGAGAGATGAAGAGAATTTGAAAGACTCACATAGGGAGAAAGATGGAAAGAATCTAAGAAACTCAAAGAGGCGTAAAGAGAGAGAGATATATATATATATATATATATATGGAAAGAATCTAAGAGACTCAAAGAGAGAAACAAAGAGAGAAATAGAGAGACCATTTGACCCCCATTTACAGTGTAAGTAAAAATTGATTACTTTTTACTTGTTGGGTAAAGTGCAAGGCTATGGTCTTCATCGGAATAAGGGCCCACTTGAGATGAAGCCTTACTTGGTATTTTTTATTTTGGGTTTGTTTGGAGTCAGCTCCCAAACAATTGAAAATAAAGTATGTTGGATAACATGCCCTCCAAATTACACTAAAAATTCGAAGCATGTTTTTACAAACCAAAAAATGAGCCCTTGGGGATGTGTTCTAGTTGGGTGCCTTGAATTCATTTTAGAGGGCACCTTCTTTGATGTAAAAGATTTAGTTCAAGTCCTATTTTGCTACAAATAATTTACAACATAATAAGGTTTTTCTTGTGGCACAAATTACATTGGTGTCATTACCTTTAGGCTACATAGGTTATGACATAACATTATAAATAAGGTATGTAAAGTTATACCTAGTTTATATTTAGTCTATGTACATTGTCTAGGCTATACATATGTTATGCTTAATATACCTAGGCTATGATTACTTAAGTAGTATGCCTATATAGGCTTCATTGGTGGGTAAATATGCAATATCATGAACCGCTGCAAGTGTAACCATTCCTAAATAACACACTTGTCAATTTTTAACTTCATTTAAGATTGAATGTTTTTCATGTAATTTGCATAATGTGATGTAATATACATTCAAAAATGGCATATAAAAATATGAGTCAATTATATCAACATTTGAAGGTGAAAAAGGACTAATTAAACACTTATAACTAGTTTTGAAGTCCTAAGTAAGTCACATAAGAACTATCAAAATTAATTTAAATTTGTTTGAATTTTTTTGATATTCATATAGATTGAGTAATTATTAGACTTTACATGGTTTTGGATCATCATTGGAATTGATATATAAATAAATTATAAAATTCATAATCTACAATTTTCTTTCCAATAACTCTTGGATAAATATAAAAATAAGTTGTAAAATTCAAAAAAACTAAATTGTATCATAAGAATATATTGTATAAGTCAAATATGTGATTAAACCATAAATCTTATGCAATGGTTGCATGTTATTTCAATTTCCAATTTCAAAGTCCTTACCTTTTTGAAAATGACAAAGGAGTTGGTTTTGGTTCATTTTATTGTGGACATGCCTTGGTATAATAGTACCTAAGTTATGTAAGCAATGTAAGTTATATATTCCAAAATTATTACTAATCATGTAGTCATAATCATAATCATGATCATTTAATCATTTAAATGACTATAATCAAATTAATGATAGTGACTTTAGTTGCAAAATGTCCTTATCATAAAAACATTTTTTTCTTATTAGTGTGAGGTTCAAAATTGATTATAATATTTTCCAAAACCATTGTAGGTCATAACAACTAAATCATCATCATCATCCCCAAGGGCTTCAAATAGATGCAAAACATCTACAAGGTTTTCATCTTCATAGATTAATCATTGATGTTCAACTTGTTTTTTTACAAGTTGTGCAACGCTTGTTTGAATTAAATTTTATGAATTTGTGTATTGGTGTTATACATTTTCATTGACATGTTCCAAGTTTGCTTGGGTGATTTTGCATTTAATACATGCATAATCATGAAATCTGAAACATTTAGGAAAACTAGTACAAGATTTTAAAAACTTTTTCATGCTAATATTTGTTAGCTTGAATTTGTTGTGGTGTGCAAATTTCTAGGAAAATAGGTTTTTGCTCATCATTAGTTAAAAATTCCCAATAACATTTACCCATCAAAAAATTCATAATCCTATATTTTTTCACTTAAAATTTTGTTTTGAATTTTTCAATCACAATTTGAAAAAAATTGTCTACTATCTCTCAAGGCAACACTTCCAATCTCTCTTGGGATTCCACAAAAGATTTGCTTCAAAAAAGTTATTCTCTATTTTTTAAACTTTTTAAGGTTAGGGTTAAGGTTTTTTTTCAACAAGCTTGGCTATCATATATATGTGTATGACTTAAATATTATATGAAATATTATATTATATATATGTTTAATGTACATATTTATTTTGTATAATATATTGTATGGTATTAAATACATGGTTTCATACCATATTTTAATATGCAATCTTTTGAAATGTAATTGTGTTACTCCGCCAACTCCAAACCTTGTATTCATTTTGTGATTGCTCCATTTGCAAAATTATGTATTAAAAACCTTTTTAATGTAGGTTTCCACCACTAACAACTTTTTCAAACCTCCATTGTTCATATATTAATTTGAATCAATTTAAAATTTTGGTTGTAGCATGGAAAAATATGTCTACTTTCAACCTTCAAAATTTTATATCACTTGTTTGTGTCAAATGAGAGATCTTAACATTATTTTAAACCAACCTCAAATTGGGACCTGAACACAAAATGATTTCAAATTTCTTATCAACATCTCCAAACAACTTGGAATTTAAATAACATATTAGATATATATCTTTCACATCTTTTCAAAGTTTCAACTCTATTAATGGTGACCATAAGAAGATATCAATTCCAAAAAATTAACCTTTAAATTAAGGTTTTAAATTTCTGATTCACATATATCTCTCAATACACATCCAAATGGCTTGAATTGTTTTCATGTCTGTAATTCTTTTATGATGTAGAAGCTTTCAAAGTTGCAGATCCAAAGAGGTTAAAATGAAATGATATAATAAAAAAACTAACTTTGGGCTAAAATATTCAAAACCCCATAAATTTCACAAAACAAATTTTTTTCTTCTAAAATTTTGCGAATGGAATTGTTTCATACTTTTCCATAATCCTTCAAACTTAACCACAAAGTCAAAGCCAAAAAAAAATCAACTAAACTAAATAGATAAAATAATCACCATAAAATTAATTTAGTTACCTTTTCCTATTCCAATATCTAATTAAAAATTAATTAATCGAGCTCAACACGCACTACATAGATTCTCAAGAACACAAAGAATGTAAGTTGGTTTGACCTCGACAGTTGTAATGTTGAACAAAAGCTACTTGTTTGACGCAGAAGGCTCCAAGGCCCAACTAAAACCTTGGTGCGAACAACCTTCTAGGGGAAACTGCAAAAAACATAGAAAAACACTCACCAACCTAAACAACATTGTGGCATATGGAATTTGCATGTAACTTGACCAACCTCTCAGGGTAAAATTAAAATTTTGTATAATTATAGCAATGAGGTTTTTTAACGCTATCAACTTGCGCACCTTGGTATGCAGAGTGGCCATACTTTGTTTTGTGGGCTAGGTAGGATTGCAATATGATAATGATTTACGCTCGGCGACATGTTGTTGAACTTGGAGCGAAGCTCATAATTTGAATATCTTTAATCCTAGAAGGCCCTACTAAATTCTACCTTGGTTTTGGCTCCTCGAAGCCAAGACCGCATTTTTGTTAGAATTTTGCAACTACCAATTTGACTACTTTGGTCGAGAAGGTCAGTAGGTCAGCCTCAATGATGACAAAGTTGTTTGTATACTTTTTCATGTAGCACTTGGACATCTTCTTGAGAGGGGCTTTTGTGCATTTTAATATCACCGCCTTAAGATCATTGAAGGCAATCTCTTGTTTTGTTTGCATTTGTCATTACAACTATTTAAGTTGTGATTTTGTTAATTTCTGGTATTTAGTACCTTCACTTTTGCTTGATAGAGAAAAATAGGCCTTATACACATCTCATGTCTTCAAATTTTATGCTTTCATCCTAATTCTTATTATTTCTTTGCAATTTGACACCATAAAGCACTTCACATAATTAATTGTTCAAAGCTCAAAATTGTGTTTGCTACTTTGCCATTGCCCTACAATAATTGAGTTGAAAATTGGATTACACATATCCCAAAAAAGTAAATTTATGGGGGTACTAAGCTTGTTGAAAGGTGAAAATGTTTGAAGTCTAACTTCATTTTTTGGTTTTATTTACTTATGGTTGGTGTATCATACCTTTTGTGAAGTGCACAAAAATAAAGAATAACCTTTTCAAATTAGGTGAACCCAAAAATGTTTAATGTAAACTTAATCCTTTCTCATTAGTCTTTGCAAGTTATGCTAACAATAGCACCATCAACAACTTGCAAGTGGTCAATGTGACTAAATAACCACCATTTGAAGTTGTTGGTGATGATACATACATAAATGAAGTGCACATGGAGGGGTTAAAAAAGTAGGGCCTTGTTTGGAAATCTCAAAGTAATGACTCATTGACATGCGTATTTTTCAAGGTGAATAAGAAAAAACCCATATATTCAATGCCAACCACATCATTAGATGCATAATCTGTCACAATCACATGTGTGGCCCTAAAATTTTCACCTTGCACACCAAATGCCATAGAGGTTTGATTACATGTAACACAAAGAAAATGGCATTACCACCATGAAAAAACATGCAAAGGTTGAGCATAAAATCTCATTTGCAAAGTATGTGGAGCATGTAACAATTGCCCTAAATTTCCACTTGATCAAAAGTTAGTTAGTGAAAGGTTCCACATGAAAATTGACCACCATCATTGGTTTTTTTGTTGTTACTACCCATTTGTAAAAGATTGTGGCACACAATATTGTTTTGTGGAGGATTCTATGTTGTATGTCATCCAAGTTTTCTACCATCCAAGATCATGAAATCCAATTGGTTCCAAAGTTTCAAGTGCATGTTGTGCTGAATGGTGATCTTCCCATCCAAGAACACACAATGTGTTTGGTGTGGTTGAAAAATCATTTCAAAGAATTGATAACCTAAGCATGTAATGATTGGTTTATTTGAAACATTTGATATTATCAATGTAGTTATGGTTCTTCAACTTTGATAACTTTTTGACAAATTTTCTCTTATTCATAAGTTTGTGGCATATGTAAAGGATCAAAGGTTCAATTTGCAAGCAAGGGATCCACCTTAAATTCTATTGTTTATTGTAATGGCTTGAAGATGTTTAAACCTTTTGATGGAGCTTGTTTGGGACATGTATTTTCAAAAGTCTACTAGTGTGCTACTATGAATGACAAATTGTAACCTAGGGATTTAGTTATTTGTTTATAAAATCTACTCAAACTAACATTTAAAAATGTATTACATGGCCTAAAAAGTTTGGCAAAAGGACAAAACACGAATAGATTCTAGATTGAGACTTGTAAATTGAACACACCGATGACAACCAGGGTGGGTAGGATGTCATTTTCATTTTTTGTGCTTTTTTTTTGCTTTTGCATTGCATTTGAAAAAAAAAATTGCATTGCATGAAGATGCTTGTAACTTGTTTTAGTTTTTGATTTTGGATTGGGTTTGTGTTTGTGGGTTTGCCATGGTAAGCTTTCAAGTTGAGTTTTATTGTTCCAAGATGCCTTGACTTTTTGTTCAACCATTGCTTTGTGTTATTATCAACAAATAATGACAACATTGCAAAGTCATGTACCTTCTCCAAAAACTTGGGTAATATAAGCTCAATTATAGTCAAAGTGTTGTCACCCATAGTAATTGGGTGTGTTGCATTAAAGATGTGGACATTGGTTACTTGGAGACACCTTGTAATTTGTCATTTCCAGATGGTGATATTTGTGATGAACTTGCACAACAAATTGTCAATACCAAAATATTTAATTTGGATTTAATTTTTGATGCATAGTTCAATGAACTACAAATTCACATGAAAAGTCAAGTCTTGGAAATGCTTATACCTTTTAGTTATTTTTTGCAAGGTTTTGATATGAAAAAGTTCATCAAATGTTGGCAATTATGCTAGATCCTAAGTTTAAGAAATGTGCATTCAGTCACATCATATGTAAGTTGTGAAAATGCATCAAGTTTGGATGTTGATTATTACTCACAATAGTTATTGCCTTTGTAATTGGTAAAGTGTTTCAAATCACTTATGCTAACTACATCAAGTGGATTTCAAGGATCTATTTCACATCACTAAAAACAAAATTCAAATACATTGAAAAGCCTTGTATTAAAAGAGTTCAACAAATTTCACCACAATCCCATTGATGTGGATTGCAAGTGTGTTTTGAATTAGTGGTGCACACAATCACAAAAAAAATTCCTTTTACAAAATTGGTGAAACACATTATGGACATTCCCACCTCCCAAAGCAAGATTAATTATTTTTTTCCCATTGTTGGAATCTTCTCATCACCCTACTAATGTTGTCAAGTCAAGCTAAGAATCTTGACAAATTAATATTTGTCAATAAGAATTTTATGTGTGGTATTTATTCAAATATATATTACATTAAAATTACAACTTGGCATTAAGTTGTATTTTATGCTACAATAAATACCACATATTGTACAATCTAGTGGATGAAACCACAAAGTTTACCTCACACATGTCATGAGCTATTTCTTTTGTGTGAGAAAAAAGACATTTTTGGTGGTGTTTTATGTCCCATGTTTAGGCCCCCCTTGTTTTTTGTTATTCCAATATTAAAAATCCTTGTTGCAAAATATGGGGAAAAAGTTCTAATAGGTCTTTATGTGTGTTAATGCTTTTAGATGGGGTGTTATTAGCTCTTGCCCTTAGCTATTGCCTCAGGCATCCATCTTATGCTCATAAATACCTTCTTGGATTTTTCTATTGTATTTAGAGAATGTGTTGCAAAGCATAAAAACTCATGAGGCATTTCAAAAAACAAAATGCCTGTAGGCATGATGGGCATTCATTTTTGCTTGTAATCGTTTCATTTTTTGAGATGCCCCATGTTTTTTTATCCATGACACCCCATGGGTATCTAGTGATGTTTCTTCATGAATACCCTGCAAATACTTGCCAAGTATCACATGTATAAATACAAAATAAAATCTGAGTGCATTCATTAAGCTTGATAAAGCCCTCAACTGTAGGCTTTACTAGAATTGGGCTGGTGCTGGGCTCCACCTTGCACACTACCTCTGGATTTACCGTACACATAGCGCCCCCTCAATAAGCCTTCATTACCACTTGTTGAGCCATTTTTAATAATGATAAATCAATAACGTCCTCCCCAGTGGCACACTAGATGAGCCTTCTTTTTACCAGTGAAATTTTGCCACAAGAGAAATCTAAACTGAAAAATGAAGTTATTTTCAGGTATGTCTATTGTCAATGTCCAGAAGTCAGAAAAGGAAAGGAAAATTTACCAGATTGCTATATTTGGTTACATTAAGTAGCAAGATATATAAAAAGATGATTAAAGATTTGTGCTTCACAATTGATTTATAGCCAGATTTGGAGGAATCTTCCTAGAGATGATTGCTACTTTTCCTGCATCTTCCTATAGTTGATAGCCACTTAGGCCGAGTGAAAGCTTTTCTCGGAAAACACTGCACTAGATACTATCGTTTCACCTCAGATCCTAGCAAACTATAGTGGATTTGTAGCACAACAACCCCGCTAAATTCACCTAAAATTCATCACACAGTAGTGTGGTTTTCTTTGGCATATAGCCCTTATAAGGAGCTCGAAAATTTCGCCCTACTTTATGGAGGAGCCATTTGCAATTAGCACCATAGTGCACTCAAATGGACAAAACCAGTCTTCCAGTGCAAAAGGCTAGGGAGAAGAAGAGGCTGTGAACCTGTGATAGTCATGCTAGAGCTCGGCCCAGTACGGTCAGTTTGTAGGTGCAGTCTTCATTTGTGTCCTGGTCGCGGAATTAAGGACGGCAACAACCACAATAATAGTGACAATGCCACAATGTCAGAGTGCTGCAGAGTTCACTTGGCGTGAAGTCTGTTCAGGTCCCTCCATCATGCTCCCTCTGGAGTGCAAGTGTGTGCAAGAGGCTAGAGTGTTTTGGGGGAAAGCTGCATATAGGCTCATCAAAGTAGAAGACACCGACAACAGAACAACACTAACAGGAGGGAATGCATATGATTTTAGCTGTTACAAACCGGAAGACAAGTCTGCCGCCCAACAATCGTAGATAATACATATATAGCCTGTATGATACTATCACCTGCCTTGACTGCTATTGGCAGAGACAGAATGCCTGACAACCCTGTCTGTGTCTGTGTTTTGATTCTCCTTCAGAGTGGTGTCATATGTATAGTGGGGCAGGGGAGAAAGCACGATCAGTTGGTGTTTTCTCCTGTATCCTCTGAGTTCTTCTGGTGTTTCTCGTATGTAATTTGAGGCTGTGTGCTCTCCTGCCCTCTGGGGGTTTCTCTGTATGTGGTTTGTATCCTTTTCATGGCGTGCAAGAAGGCCTCACTTTTTCCCTCTGCACGATTAACCCAACATGACACCCTTCTCTGAACTCAGTCTCCATACTACTAGCTTCAGTTATTCATGAACCTACCTATTCGATAATAGCAACAAGTTCCACCCTAACCTTCAACCTCTTTGATCTTACGTTGCAATTATAACCATATTCAAGCAATGACTTTTACCATTTTCATGAAAGTTATCCATAAATCTTGTGAATTGGGCACAAGAACTGCAAATTTTGGTAGAAAAGGGAATCAAATGACAATAGTTAGGCAACTTTCAAGACTGGAAAGAGGGGAATATAAACTACTTTTTGCTCCTAAACTGGTCCCAAAAAAACTAATTGGCTCTAAGTTTACTAGCTGCTGTCAAGGCAAATCACCCCAATGGCCTTCCTTTGTGCTTTAGCTTTATTGAGTTTGAGAGTAAAATGTACCTGCCATATTACTTAAAATGGTTAAACTCCTTAGATTTCCTCAAATTCATAATTTGACGCTCACTCTAGCTCTTTGGTGTTCACTGACAGCCTCTAACTCGGCGTGAAATGGGAAACTCCTTTCCAAATTGCCCAAACTGGTGCCCAACATATATCTTTAAAGGATAACTTTATTGTTATTCCAAATGTACATATAGGCACCATGAAGGAACTTGTCCTAATTTATTTGGGTCTACAATAGCAAGTTGCCTCACCGACCTTTTTCTTTGCAAAATTTCTTCCTTCAAAGGGAGCCTCTTACATTTGAAAGAAAACAAATGTCAGTGGCCTATGATAGCACTCAATCAAACATGTTGTTGGCCTGATACATTGTAAATCAGCAATATGCAATTCTCAAACTGAGAATTGGCCTTTTCTCTTTGGTATACTATAGTCAAGTACTGGTTAAGTGGACCTCCTGAATAGAGCTCTCCTAACTAGTTAGCTCACCTAGTTCAAAGTTTCCATGAAGCACTTAGAGAAGTTCCTACTGTATTTGGAGGGCATCTATACATATGTGAATACCTCTCCTGCAAAAGAGGAGGCATCTTACACCTACTCCTTCAGAGTGGGAGTGATCTTAAGGCGTAGTAGGTGTAAGAACCGTTCCCCTCCTATATATTTCATGGTCTACATATGTCTAAGTTCATGATCATGTGTGTCTCATACAATGGGTAAAGTCCAGGGGTGGAGGACATTCCCCAAATGCACGGCTGGACTGAGCTCCCATCTCATCCTATTTTGAGAATGCAACCCCCACCACCCCCTTTGGGGTTTTGCACTACACGATCAAGAGCATGGGAGGATTCGGTCGTACCTGTGCTGTGATTCTCCAGGCCTGTCAGAGGGAAACTTTCTGTTCATGGAGCTCCCCATACGTGAGCGTAGGGAACCCGGTGCCCACTATTCGCATCAGGGACTTTGCCCTTGGTGGCCAAGGCTGCCAGGCAAACAACTACCAGGCAGTTGCTTGGCAGGATCACCCACCAAGTATGCATTCTATAGTACATAAAATTACAAGTTACAGGGCAGTGCACCAGTCCTTGCCACAAATATTTAATAGATTAACCAATGCAAGCTGGGGGGCACTATGTGACAAGGAACACTTCCAATGCAAGTAGCTTCAATGTTCACAATGTATACACAGATAGAGTGTGTGCAGTCTGAAATTTGCACAAGAGCCATAGAATCTCCATGGCTTTAGGATTTTATACTCTGCAATCCTTGCAGAACAAGGACCATGCTCAGAATGCCAAGAGCAATGCATATCCTCAATGAGTATATATGATTATGGTTGCAACTAGTTGCACATTGAACTTGGTGTTATACAGTTGGCTGCTAGTACGGAACATGCGTCCTGCACTTTCTTTACACCTAATTACTTCATATGTGCACATAAGAACCCAGAAAAAAGAAGAAATTTAGTTTAGCATTTGCAGCCTAGTATTTTTTAATCAATTTTGAGATTCATTTAAAAAATCGCACAACCATTATTTCATAAATGCTTGATTACTAGGTCAGAAAAAAAATTGGTCCAAAGTGCTAAAGAGGATTAAAAGGACTTTTCAAGAAAAGGACATTGAAATCATCCAACATCTATGTTCAAGTGACCCTAAAAAATGGTGTAAAACATTCAAGATGCTTTGAATTATCTTCCGCCTCATAGCCACCTTCCATGTGGGCTTGCTATATCATATTTGGAAAGAACAATTTACACTAGTTCTAGAAACTAAGATCAATATCATAAAACTATTTGATAATGAATCAAATCTTTGCAATTGATTAGAATTAAAATGTAACCCAACCTCCCTTGTTTGATAATGGACAACAACACAACTCTCAAAACAATTCTTGAGAGAAACCTTGTGAGATAAAAGTTTTATCATGAGCACATGCACTTTGACAAACTAAACCATGAAATGCTTAAGCATAAATAGCAACTAAAACTAAACACAAACATGTATAGGAACAAAATAAATAACAAAACATAGCTTAAAATGTGGGGGAATATAAGCATTATGTTGAGATCTCCATCCAAATTGGTGAGCCATGATTCTTAAAGAACCTTTCCAATGTTTAAAAGGGCAATGCCTGAACACATGAGAGTTCAATTCACCTTCTAGAGGTAGAAGAAACATAACAAGGTGTGTTATACACAATGGCCCTGCCATTAATTTAATATCAACAATTGATATTTATCATAAATTGGTCATAACTAGGGGAAAAATAGTTATGAGGAACCCAAAAGCGATCTCACATTAAATGATGACATGTTTTAGGAACCTATTTAAACATTTAAAATTTTGTTACCAAATCAAAACCAATAGGAAAATGTCACAACATGATTTTTAGTTTTTTGCAAATCTAATGACTTTTTTTTCCAAATAAATGATCAAATATTATCTTTTCATATTTATTTTTCACATTTGTGCGAAATCTCAAACCAAAAAAAAGTCTCATCATGACATGTATATTTGATTGTTTTCAATCACATTGTCACATTTTGAAAAAATTACATGTATTTTTGTGTATGATGGGTACCATAACCATTTTTGAAGAAAGTATTTTCATATTTAGTTTTGTGGTTATGGGTCGGTGACAAAGTCAGTTGGGCTAGGTGCACATTTGAGAAGGTGGTAGAGTAGCACATTTGAGGAGGTGGTAGAGTAAACAAAATATCAAAAGATAAATATGAATCTTTTTACAATCAAATTAGCATGAATCATCTCACATAGTTGATAGGGCGCAAAATCCCTTGAAGCTACTAAACTCTCTATTGATTCTCAACACAATATCCCTGCCTTACAAGGCAGGGCCAATAAAACTAGGTAACCAAAGTAAGAAAGACCCTTTTATAAGGCGTAACATAGCAAATGCTAAATTGAATATATTCTAAATTTGAGCTTAAGGTACTCTCCTTGAATGACCCCCTATTTTGAACATGATGTGCAACGATATGAGGATCCTAAATCAGGAAGTGCTTTTACTTAGAACAATAGATTATACAAAAGTTGTCTACATCCAATGTACATCATTCCACTAGCATCCTTCGAATATCTTCCCACTCTCACAATGTCCTCAATTTGTCCAAACCATAGCCACAGCTTTCTACCATAATTGGACAGCTTTCTTTCTAGAGGTGTGGGTTATGCAGCTAATTTGCAGCAAGCAATCAGCTGACTTAGAGAAGGTCCACCCACACCCCAAATTTGAGCCTTTACCAATGATTTTCACATGCAACATAGAGGGTTAATTGTTCACTAGCCCCACCCATAAACATCGAAAATTAGATCAGACACCACAATGTGAGAGACTAGGTATGCAAATGCAACTACCTGGGCCTATCATTATGACTAGTCTTTTTTAAAACTGTGCTTATGGAGATCACAGTATCTTGGGTAAAATTTTGAATTTACACGTTTGAAGTCCAAACCCGATTGTACACTATTTGAAGTCTGTACTTCATTCAAAATACAGTGTATATGCCGTTGTAGTAATAACGGCGGACCTGCTCTTTAACCTGACAAGTTCGGTTAACTAGTATCTTCCAAATGTGTCTGAAACCTGAAACCACTGTTGAAGCAGTATTACGTCTTCCTTGTATGTTACCCATGAGCAAGAATTGAACAAGGAGACCAGGTTTAAGCTCTTAAAAGGGCTTGAGGAAGAAATCAACCAAATATGTAGGTGGAGATTTTGCAAACAAAATGGAGAGGTGCGAGGGGGAACAAGAATACACCAGAGATGGTAAGTAGAAGTCTGGAGCTTGCTAGGGGAAAAGGCTGAATGGGTCCTTTTAATAATAGCAAGTTAGTGGCAAAATTGAGAATATAGTCCAGTATGTGAGTGGCAGCCACTGAGTGCGAGCGCCAATGGTCCCATTGTTTCAGCCAATTATTTATTATTCCTACTTGATGATTTCAAAGGACCTCCCTCATAAGTAATCTTTGGCCGTGAAATGTTCTATGATGGCTCTAAATTGGGGCACTGTTTTGGCGGTTTGTTTGTTCTGACATTTGCTAATAGAGGGGGGCTCTTTCAGTAGCCCTTCAAACTCCAAAAGGCTTGGAAGTTGGAATATTGGAGTCATCCGCTTCCTAATGTATCCTTTTTTATGGCATATTACTGTTTTGGGTAATATTGCACAGCAAAAATACGGCAACTCCTATGATGGAAAACTAATAATCCGTCAACTGGCACTCAAGAGGAAAGTAAGTCAGTTATTAATATTTTCGTTGGTATGTAAGCCAGGGCTTATTTATAGGGGGTTTCCATGATACCTGAAATCTGATGAGACCATGAGTAGGCATCGGTCTCTGTATTGCTTCATGTCAGTCTCGTCACAGGTGAGACAATTATATAGGAGTTGGGCAGTGTGGTTCAGCACTTCCTTCAATCAACCCTTGTATGACCATGCTATTTTGAAAACAAATTGCTCCTGGGAGAAATATTTTGGGGAAGTGAAATGGAGGAGGGTTCATAGGGCATCCCCAGCCGTGCTCAGTATGAGACCCTGCAAAAATATTTCTCACAATCAAGTTTAGTTATTTAGTTTTTCGCAATCCCACCCCTAAACACAAAGTGGAACTCCACTGATAGCAAACCACCTGGACCAATCATATGATTGGCCAATCAGAAATAGGGAGCAGTAGTCAGATCATATTTATTACACTCTTATCAGGCAGTTGCAGCCTTTGCTGTGCCTTTTACTTGCCTCAGCACACTCTGCAAAAAAGCTGGGCCAAAACATTTATGTTGAGCCAAATCGGTATGTTTTCCCTGTTCTTCATTCAATTTTAATTTGCAGGGTCACATACTGAGCATGCTGGGGATGATCTCATACGCTGTAAGGTGCCTGCTGCTTACGAGGTGGGTTCATAAAATCATATTGGTTCATGTTGGCAATTGATTCTACATGTGTCTTGTTTGATCTTGTCCATTGGCCTCTTTCTTTGTGATGGGTCTGGCCCTTGGATGAGAGTATTATCAGAATTGAGTTCACTCTGGCTGTCATCTTGTGCATGCCCTTACTATGCTAAGCCCTCATCCTAGGGTAACTGACATGCCCTTCTAGGAGAACCCTCAAGTGAGGGGGATTTGCCTAGATGGGGCCCAAGTCTGGACCTCCACAGGGCAGCCCCTATGGTGGCTTGGGTTGTGATCTAAATGTTGGGCTGGGTTCAACTCCCAGTTTGATAGCACTCATGAGTTACATAGGTGCTAGTGAGTGAGACTTAAAAGAAGGGGGCCTGAAGAGATGGCCTTGGCACACTAGGTCCTTGAGAGCTAGACACAAGTCTGCAGTTAGGCTAAAAGATGGGAAATGGTAATCCCAAGTGACAAGGCCTTGTATCACTTGGAAAGTTCACAACAGGTTTAGTCCCACTCATCTAGGGGTTGGAGTTAACCCAAGATTATGAGACGAGTTTGAATGTTAGAACTCACCATTGTGTGGTTTTGCCATGTGCAAGTAGTTTAGGTGTTTAACGAAGAACATGTATAGAGACGAGGGCATGAAGGTGCTAAGGTGAATATGGGTATGACATTTGGTATCAAAATAAGTTCCTTGAGTTTTTGGGAAAACCTCTAATGCATTTTAAGTTAGTTCTTTAAGCAAATGGCCTCGGAACAACTAGTGTTGAGCACAACGGCAGTGGTGGGGCCTAAAACAAAGAGGAAGTACAAAACTATAAAAAAAGAAGAAAAAGGACTCAACTTTCGAGGAATTGGCCACCTTAGCAAGGCCATGGTGGAGGATGAGTTGCTTGAAGAAAAAGTTCAAAGCATAAAAGAAATAGTGGAAGAGGAAGTTGAAATGGCCCCTCATTGTAAAAGTGAAAAAAAGAAGGGGAAGGATGGGGTTGGGTTAAGCAAAACTCTGGCCCAAGAAAGGACTCCTTACCACATTGTCCAAAGAAAGGGAAAAACTAAAGCAAATGTGGGCTTGCCAATAAAGAAATTTCTTATGGCTCCTAAGAAGAACAAGGGAAAGGAAAAAGTTCATGAACCAAGCAAGGAGTTGTTAATGCATGTGGAGTTGCACTCGTCCAAGAAGTCCAACAATGAGGGTGATTATTTGCTAGTTTTGTTGAATGAACCCATAAGGGGTAAAGGGGGCAAACAAGCCCTAGAATGTCCCAATGTGGGCAAGTCTTTCAAGGCACAAGAGGAAAGAATACACCAAAAAAAGACAGACAAGACATCCAAAGAATTTTTGGCCCTTGTTGACACCTTCTAAACCTTCATGGTGTAATAGGGCGAGACCATGTTGTAACACAATGAGATCGCAAAAATCATGGGTCGAATTGTGGAAGGTTTGGGTGTTATAGGCAAATATTCTCAGTGGGGGTTCCCCAAGGTGGTCGTAAAAGCAAGTTTGCGAAACTCCTTCGCAAGGAAGGGAAGGAGACGAAGACAAAGAGGGTGCAACCATGGTTGCAACAAGTTGAAGCTTATCTAGAAACTCAACACCTTGAAATGGACAAAGGAACAAATTCATTTCATTCAGACATTTTTCAAAGAACATTCATGGGATTATTAGATGTTTCAAAAGTAGGAAACACCCCCCTTTGAAGCCTTCACATGGGAAGAATTCAAGTTGACACTAAACAAAAGGTTCATGCCGTTTCATTTGATGTTCAAAGATGGAATGGAGCTCTTGGAATTTGCCTAAAGAGATGGAACAGACTCCCTGGGCTATTATGTAAAAAAATTTAGTCATATGTTGATTATGGTCCTTTTAAAAGAGGAGTTTGCCACAAAATTGGTCTTTTCGCATGGGCTAAAACCTTGGGTTCAAAAAATTATCTATCAAAAGATGGACATTTCAGTCACTTGTTAGGGCTTGATGAAGATGATGGAATGCATGGAAGATGAAGGCCCTTCATGCCCCAAGGGTGAAACTAGAAGCAAAATCACCCAAAAACACCATGTTAGCCCAAGCAATGGGGGCAAAGGTCGCAACAAGCACAATTGGGGCCAAGGTAAGCCGAGGCTTCACAATGACAAGGAAAAGTTGTAGGGCAAGGAGCCATTGGCAAAAAAAGGTGAAACAAGACTTGATGAAAATCAAGTGCTTCAATCACGAACACTTGGTGAAGGACTACCCAAACCACCTTAAGTAACAACTATCCTCTACCTCACATTAATGATATGTTGGATCAATTCAACAAGGCCAAATACTTTAGTAGAATTGATCTCAAATTGGGGTACTACTAAATCCACATTGTGGATGAAAACAATGAAAAGATGGTTATGAGAACAAGGTATAATTTGTACAAGTTCCTAGTGATGCCAAGTTGTGTAATGCCTTGTTAATATTCACAACCTTCATGAACTCAAATTTTCATGAGAAGTTGAACGAGTTCATGATCATTTACATTGATGACATCTTAATGTATTTCAAGATTGCAAAAAGAGCACATGAAACATTTGCAATATGTTCTATGTAAGCTCCGAAAAAATAAACTCTTCACCAACAAGGCTAAAATGAGTTTGCCCAAGAGGAGATTGGCTTGTTGGGGCATATTTTATCAAGGGAAGGGGTGAAGCCTAACCTTAAGAAGTTGCAAGGCATAGAAGACTGGAAAAGACTAGTGTTTGGGCCCAAAGTAGCTTCACCCACTTTTGGGTTAATATTATGTAGTTGATTAATAGAATTTTGGGGTAACCTTGGGTTCATGAGATAGGATAGGGGTTGGATTTTGTCTTGGATGGACTACCAAGGGGCAGGTTGCCTAGATAGGATAAGGTGGAAGTAGGTTAGTTGGATTATGTTAATACAAGGTTATCCTATTTTAATTAAATTGGTTAAGGTTGTTGGATAGAAAGGTATGTGTAGGGAGGAGGAGGCTTTTAGGAAAGTGTCAAGAATTAAAGTTAGATCAAGACAATTGCAATACTTTTTTCTTAAAGTTGGGAAGGGAATGGGAAACATTGTTGACTACTCTTCCAATTCTTAGAATGATGGGTAGGGTGTGAGGAGAAAGAAAGTGAGGACTAATGATGACGTGGAGTTGTAAGGGGGCGGGGCAAATCATGAGGAGCCTAGATGGGGCAAAAGGGTGGCTACTACATCATGGGGAGATGGGTTCCAAAGAGGGTGGCTCCCCAAGCAAGTGATGGAAATGGAGGCAGAGGGCAATGATTTGTGAAAGATAACGATTATTCAATGGAGGATATGTGGCATTGTTCCACTCAAGGGGCAAAGGGGGGTGGAGGTATTGGGGAGGAGTGTTTGGTCTTGCATGATATAGGTAGAAAAGGAGGAAATGAGGGGAGAAGGGGCTGATTTGTAGGGGAAAAATGGTTTGCCTTTTGAAGCTGAAGTCAAGGAAGTAGGTGAAAAAAAAGAATATATCACAAGGAGGAGCTTGAGTAGGTAGTGAAAAGTAGCGTGGTTGAAAATAGGAAGTGAAGTAATTAAAGAAGGAAAAAAAAAGAGGAAGTAGTGTTATTTCTAAGCATGAAGATGTTTAAGTAGGTGTGAATAAGAGCTTGGTTGGAAGTGGAGAAACCTAGCTAAGGATTAAGAACTCCATTGTAATTATCTTTTCTTTTGAAGTGTGAAGCTTGAGTTTGAAAAAGTCTTACTCTCATTCTTGTGTGTGTGATTATGTATCTAATTATAATTCCTTGGATTAGGGTTTGAAGTAATCATATTAGTAGTAAGGGGGGGTGAGCAATAAATAGGAAGGAGATTATTGTTTGGTTCAAACAAGGGTAAAATAGAAGAAATATTTGTAGAAAGATTTAGAAGTTTGTTGCTTAATTGTGACGTCCTCCAAGGGGCAAGGGGGAGTGGCTCAGAGCAAGGTGTTAAGGGTGGCTAATTGATTAAAATAATTTGATCCTTCTTAGGCCTATCTAACTTCTACTAAAAATTTATAAAATGATTCTTGTAGTGTAATGGAAGCCAACACCATGGAGTTCATTCATATGAATGTTCAATTCATCTATGACTTATAATGAATTTGTACTTAACTCTTAGGTTAATTTCAATTCACACATAGTTAGCTTTTAATTAAATATCAATTAACTTCTAATTAACTTTTAATTTTTTTGTCATTATCCCTTATTTCATTTCTAATTATCTCTCAGTTAAGTTTTAGTTCATTTCTAGTTAAGTTTTAATTCATTTCCAATTAACTCATAGTTAAATTTCAATTCATTTTTAATTAATTCATAGTTAATTATTAGTTTCCACATGGGTGCACACGAGTCACACATGGGTGAACATGGGCCACATGTAGGTTGGAAGTTTTTTTAGAAGCTTTCTTGAACTGAGTGCCTAATGAATATAAATATAAGTAGAATCCCACATTACTTTTAGTTTGTTCAACACTAGTTTTGGGTATGTATCTTTGTTATGATCTTGTTTTGTTATTTTCATGTTTTATAATGTTTTTTTGCATTCACATTGTGCACACATAATGTTATTGCTTTTGATTTTCTTATTCCATGATCTAGATTTAAAACTAAGCATGCCTTCGTTCATGTGGTTTGGAAATTTAGTTGTTTGGTTTTCTTCATGCTTGTGACACACAAATGACAAAACCACTTTTATATTTCTTCAAAAAAGAATTGTCTTTTGAATGGAAAAAGGAGCAACAAAAGGCATTCAAAGACTTGTTAAAAAAGTTTTCATCCACCCATGTGCCGGAGTTTTGAAACTTCATTAAGGCATTCAAAGTTCACACTGATGTAAGTGACTTCATTATTAGAAGGGTCTTCATGCAAGAGGGACAATTAATTGTTTTCAAGAGCAAAAAACTTTGTGGAGCACAACTATAATGGCCAACTCATGTATGTTGCTTAAAAACTTAGTAACATTGTTTGGGGACACATAAAACCAAAATTTTCACAAATAATATTTCCTTGAAATATTTTGAAACTCAACTAAAGGCCTTAATGAAACAATTAAAAGAACATGATACTTTAGTGTTGTTGGATGTGGAATTGATTCACAAACCAAGACAAGATAACATAATCCATGATGCAATAAGTAGGAAGGAGGAGTTTGAAGTGGAAAACCCCTTGACCAAAACTTAGGCATTAAGGGCCATCTTCTAAGGGGAAAATAACTTTGAACAAAAAGTAAAGGAAGTTTATGTGCAAGACATGCTTGCACAAAGATATTTCAAAGAGTTGCAAGAGCATAAAAAAAATAAAACCCATCACTTTAAAAAAAGGATTACTAAGATGGAAGTAGTCCCAAATTTATGTGCCAACAAGAAAACTATGCACAAAGATCATGCAAGAGGGGCATGATGTGCCCATGGCATGGCATCATGGGGAGTGAACCACAATAATGGCTATAAGGAAAAGATTCTATTATCTTGAGATGAAAAATGATGTAGAACATTTTGTGCACACCATGTGAAGTGCCAAAACATGAAGTCCATTTATAAAAAGAAGTATGGATTATACAAGCCTTTACTAATCCCAAGTGAACCATGGGAGTGTGTCCATGGACTTCATAACACAACTCTTTAAATGGAATAGGATGGATGCCATTTTGGTAGTAGTAAATCAATTTTCCAAATTGGCAAAAATGGCTCCAACAAAGACGATTGTAATAACTTTTAATTCAACAAAGTTGTTATTTGACATGTGGGTTAGGCACCATGTGATGCCTCAATTCATTGTAAGTGATAGAGATGTCAAATTTATGATAAGTTTCTAAAAACATTTGTCCCAAAAGGTGGGGACAAAATTGTTTTTTAGTATGACATTTCACTTACAAATTGATGGCCCAACACAAAGGGTTAATGGGTTGTTGAACCAATCTTAGAAACTATGTGAATGTAGATTAAAGAGATTGGGGGGAACATTTAGGCTTGGCAAAATTTTGTTACAACTCCATGACGCATTTGGTGACAAAGATGTCTCCATTTGAATTAACATTAGGAAAAGAAGTTAGGAAGCCAATGGACTTAGCCATTCCCATGGGTTGAAAGGTGACTCCAAGTAAGTTGTGGAAATGGTCAAAGGGTGCAAAAAATTATACATTCGAGCCAATTATACATTGAAGCTCTTGGAATAGTTTCAAAAGCGGTATGAGAAGCAAGCCAATAAAACACGAAAGCACGTGGAGTTTGAGGTTGGGTAACACATGTGGTTGAACATTCAGGACTTTAAGATGTTTGATGGACTAGCCCCATGTTTCACTACTAAATACACATGGCCTTATGAAAATTTTCATAATATGGATCCTGATGTATACAGATGTATACATCGTAAAGTTGCAAATTAATTTTGTGGCACATTTAACCTTTCATGTTTCAAAACTAAAGTTGTTTCTATGTGATGAACAAAAATTAGATTGGAAGCAAAAGGTGCAACTAGAAATGGATGCCATTAAACATAGACTAGCGCTTGAAATCGAAAGCATATTTCCTGCAAGGCAAACACACCTCAGAAGCAATGAATATCTGGTGAAGTATAAGGGTTGCCATCACAAGGAGGTAGTGTGGATGAAGATTGTTCACTTGGAGCACTTTTGAAAGATGATGAACAAGTTTGAGTAGGAGAGGGGTCACGAACTTGGAATGTAAAAAACTTGAAAGAAAAAGAAAGACCCACCTACAAATGGTTTAATTATTGATGAGGGCATCAAGCCCTTTTAAAGTACAGGAAAATGCCCACAAAATAACAAAAATAATTAACATCATTAATTTAAAGGGGGTTAAAGGTTTTCATGAGCATGGTCGGCATTGAAAATGCTAAGGTTTGTGGTAGAAGGAACAACTAAGAAAGGCAAAGAGGTAGCAACCAATAGAAATGGAGTTGGAGTTTAACTCAAATTGGAAACTCTAAAGTTTAGTTATGTGAGATTGAGTTGGTGGTGCATGCGAATAAAATGACACATCCTTGAGTGGAAAAATCATACTTCATGTGCATGAACTTGTGAATCATGTCCCATTTGGGTAAAGAGGATTCAAACTGTACAGCTTGGTTCAACACTATTTGTTGGTGTGTTTGTGACCTTCATTCAATGTGGTGACCAAAATCTCCAAGCTAGACTTGAAATGGACTCCAAAGAAAGAAGAGATGATTGCAAGGGGGAATTTGGAGAAGATGCTAGAAACAAAAGCACTAGGTGAAAACAAAAGACACATTCAGTAATACCTCCTACACCGAGAACACAAAGACACATTGCGAATGGTATTTTTTGATCATGAAATAACTAACCCCACCATGGGATCAAAGGTAGAGAGGTGGCAGAAATGCCCAAGGGCAATCACCCCTGAGTAATGTCAACGAGGATGTTGACATCATTGTAGTGAGGTAGAGTGACATGCCCTTTTAGTCAAACCTTCAAGTGAGGGGGATTCACCTAGTTGGGGCCCAAGTTCGGACCACGTAGGGCAACCTGTGTGGTAGTTTGGGTTGTGAGTCTAAATGTTGGGCCGAGTTCAACTCCATGTTTGATAGCACTCATGAGTTGCATAGCTGCCGATGAATGAGGGTTTAAGGAGAGGGCCTAAGGAGATGGCCTCAACACACTAAGTCCTTGAACTATACACAAGTCTACAGTTAGGCCAAGAGATGAAAAATGGGAATCCTGGGTGACAAGGCTTTGTATCACTTGGGAAGTCCTCAATGAGTTCAGTCTCACCCATCAAGGGGTCAAGGTTAGCCCAAGATTAAAAAATGGGACTGAATGCTGAAATTCACCAGTGTGTGGTTTGCCATGTGCAGGTAATTTATGTATTTAATGAACAGTGTGAATGGAGACGAGAGCGTGAGGGCGCTGATCTGAATCTGGGTATCACAATAAGGCCCTGGATCAGACCGTTACCTTGTAAAAACCCCTGGTAAAAAAACGAAGTGTAACTTGGAGGGCCTCCCCAAGTGTAATTTCCTGCTCCCCTGAATCTCTCCTAATTTCCCTGGTGCAGGGGAGATTGCATGTAAATTCCCTGCAGCGAAGGAATTTTGTCATTTTAATGCATCTGAACCGAACAAAGGATTGTCACCTTGGTTTTTTTTGGGGGGGTGGGGAGGCACTGTGCTGTCACTACAAAAAAATACCCCAAGAAAGATTGTAGGGTCAGGTAGCCTAAAAGTTAGGAATGAAATGGTAGATAGATTTAACATTACAGTGCAAGGGTTGTTATTACTCTTTAGTATTGTCTAGAACATTTCCTTTTATAAACAAGCCAGCCTTCCGGAGTAGTGTCTACTAATGATCACTGCAGTAACTTAAGTTTTATAAAGCACCCCAAGAATTTCCAAGCGTATTTTCCTAGCGTATTTTGTTGATTTTCATAAAGCACCTGGAGAACTTTCCAAGTGTATCTGGAGGGCACCCTATACACATTAAATAATGCTTCCTCAGAAGCAGGAGGCACCTTTGGCCTACAAACCTCTTACACTTACAAGGCACCTCTCACTCATACATATGTTTAAGCTTATGATTACATTCACCTCATGTTTTATTTTGTTTGCCTCATGGGGTAAGTTTCACCCATACAATCGGTAAGGCTCATGGGTGGGGAACATTCCTGAAATGTGGGGTCAGACTCAGCTACTGCCTGTCATCCCAGGTCCCTTATTTTGAGAATGCCCCCACCATGGGGGTTTACCCTACACAAAATGTTGATCCCAAAATGACTATAACATGGTTTTGCTGTGTGACATCACACAGAATTCAAACTAGATCTACATAGCCACACAGAATATTAGTTCAATCAATTGTGTGCCAAATTCCTACTGTTGCTATTTTGGAGACTAAAGAGTCCATAGGGAGTACGCATACAAAGCAAGCAGAAAGACATATAATTTACAAGTACTCTGAGTTGGGCCGTCTTGACATAGTCCAATCTACCCAGTTCACTGCAGACTAATGCATCATATCAATGAGCCAGATTCTGTTTGGGTCTACACTAGCAATGGAAAATTAGACCATTCATTGCCATGTGGCAAACCATTCAAATGAATTCAATAGCTATGCAAGAACTTGCACTATACTTCATTTGTAGACAATATCTGCATGAGTACTGAGAGCTTCTCCATATTTATGATTAAACTCAACATGAATAGATTGAGAGAAGACGAAAACCCATGAAACCAAGGAGAAATAGTAACATAAGAAAGAATAAGAACAAAACCCCAACAAGGAAAGAGGAAGGAGAGAAACAAGATTTGAGAACTCTAAAAGCTTGACTTTTGAAAGTGCGCCTTGTAAAGCTCCCTCTAAAAGCCTGGTCTTTCAAGGACAAACTTGGCTTGGAAAAGCTCCCCAGTTTGGATTCAGAAGCCCTTAAAAAGATAGAAGCCCAAACTCAATCTTTTTGTCATGCAAACCTCTGGTTAAATTAGTAGAAACTTTAGAAACTGGCCTTTTCTCCCCAGTAGACTAATTAAGCTCCCCATTTGAGTTAGAAAGCCTTAAGAACTTATAAAACTGACTGTTGAATACTGCAAATTTGGCAGAACTGTAATATTTGCATCAACCTGAATATGATCATGTTTCTACCTGCATACTAAAGCTCAGAAAACTTGTCAAAAATTTCAATGTTGCTGGCATTGAATCTTGGGACAATGCTAAATCCAAACACAATCTCTGAGTTCTCTGCAGTTTTCCACAGGTGCAAGCACTCTGATATGTTTTGCATTTCAACTTTCTTTTGAACACATGATGAACCCCACATACAAGTGAAAATTACTTATATTGAAAAAGATGCACAGTTGTCAGCTTCAGTGTTTGGCATCCAGTAGGTGTGAAGACATTTTGATACTTTGCAAGCCACAGCAAGACATAGGGTTCAAAAGGAAGGGAAACAATCCTTTCCACATTTCCTCATTATTGGTTAACAGGTGATACTGCTCAGGAAGAAACACTTGTGTCTGTAATTGAATTGCCAACAAGGCTCATACTACTTGATACAACACATAATCCAAAGACTGCTACAAAACCCTGCTACTACAATCAATTCCCATCTGATCTCTTCATCTGTAGTAGACCTTACATAGGAATAAGCAATGCAAGATAACATACTTTGACACACAAATCATCTTTCAGATTTTCAACTCATTCTAAGCTTGGGAACAAATCCTTCCAGAAACAGTAAATTTCACACAATCATTCACCAAAAGCAGCCCCCAACTGATAGCAAATAAGGAGAAACACATCCAGAAGAGCAAATTGGCCTGTCACTTTGAAAATTTCCTTGATACATAAGAAATCCAAGGAAAGTCAGACATGCACTGGTCACACCAGACCACTCTGATACTCCATTAAGATCTTGCAATGACCCTTGGATCACATCGGGTTGTGAATGAACAGCACAGAGGGATGGAGTATACCTGTATGGATCGATATCTTCTTTCTCTAAGAAATTTGTTTATCTGAGAGGCTGCTGGTTTTAGTGAGGCTTCTCTCTTTTCTTTGCTGCAGCAACCCTGGCTGCCCTAGTAGCTGTTTCACTTGCTCCAGCCTTAGCAGCAGCATCTGCATCTTTCATGGACTTTTTCTTCTTCAAGGTTGCTAACCACCTCAATACTTCTTCAGGGTCAGGTGCAACTGAATTTCCATCACCTGCATCTCCTGCCGATTCTTCTTTTGTTCCTGCTTCACTCTTGGGCATTGAAGGAACAAGGATATCCTTGAATGGCTTTTCCTTCTTCACCTTTCACCTCTTTGAACTTTTACTTCCTACTAGTGAGGGCTCCTCCTCTTCGATTTGTTTGTTCTCAGACTCTTCACTATTTTCATCAGAAATTTCATCCCCTTTCGGAGACTGTAAGAGTAGAACCTGCAGAGTCATTCATTGCATGTGAGGACTTACTGTGACAGCTTGATATTAGGACATTCTCCAATTTTTCTGATGTTACCTATTCTAACCACATCTTGCACTTGGTGCAATCAATACAACTTGCTTGTGATAAGCCCATGCCAGCACTACTGGAGATCAAACAAGGCATCAAAAAGGAGATGTAGAAATCTATGTCCAAAGTCAAAACCATGCAAATGTGCACATGGGTCAGAGAACCAAAGTTAGATCCATAAAATTTTCATCATTTTGTGAGAGGCCAAACTCAGCAAGCCCCTTTTTCTTCAATTCCCTCTTTGAATGCTGGCATGCTGCCTTCTTTCAGCTGCAGGCATCTCTAACATTCCTGTATCCCTGATAACTCTCGATTCTCCTCACTCTCATTGTCATTGCCAACTTCCTCTTCTTCTCATTGTTCCTCATCCTTGCGTTCTCTTTCCTGCTACACCAACAAACAGTGCAAAACTCTATGTGTAAACTAAACAATAAACGCTTACTCCAAGAGTGCCATTGTAAGCAAAAGAATGACCTTCAGAAACAGCGAAGCAGTAACCAGAATCATTGACTGTGTGCATTTCCTTAACAATTCAAAAACCCTAAAATCTGGTCCTTTCAGGTGCAACATTCCATCAGGTAAAGCTTCCATAAAAAGATTCTCAATGATCTTCAAATCTGCAGCTGAAATAAGAAAAAAATGAACAGAGATCAGTAGTCCCGATCTGTCTCGATTCACTGCGGATTGAACAGGATCGGCAAGAAACTAATTGAAGCGTAATTTTACTCTTCACAAGGAAATTTTGTCGGAGGAATTTGCTCGAAATGCAGTTCAGGTGAGATTGCACATCCATTTCGTCATCAATCCCGGAAGAAACAATCTTGTTCTTTGCACAGCTCTCAAACTCATAGCGAATCCATGTCCCTGAAACTTTTTTTTGGGGAGGCTTCCGCGAGGAGGAAGATCTTACCTCTTCTTGGCTCAATCTGCTATCGGGATCTGCGAGAAGGAGCTCGGGAGAGTCATCTTCGGCAGGGGGCGGAGTGGTGGCAGGGTAATCGTCGTCGTCGTCGTTACAATCGGCCCAGGACTTCACCGTCACCTGAGATGGCGCCCAAAATTGCAAAGGCTCGCTCAAGTTCTGCTTGTTCTCCGGCTCATTTCTGCAACCGGGCTGCTTCTCCTTCTCCCCATTCTTCTTTAGACTTGCGACGGCGGCTCTCGAGGGCGGCGAAGATGTTAATGCTGCTCAGGCCTCGCGATCCATCGTCTCTCCTCGTCCCCCCTCTGACCATCCTAGCTCCTCCACAACCTTCCCAGTCACACCTGATCTCCTGTGCCCAATTCCCCACAAAAGAGTCTTTCTATCTCCTCTCTGAGGTTTCCTTGCGAAATACAACAAAATCAA